>OIYP01000250.1_pt1 | contig 37023 bp, 54 predicted proteins | sample 1588261 | NCBI WGS metagenome assembly OIYP01 (sample SAMN03283293) | human gut metagenome | biome: human-associated habitat; material: feces | host: Homo sapiens | place: Peru | collected 2012 | reverse complement strand
GGTAAAAATACCCCGAACGATAATGGTAAAAATACCCCGAACGATAATGGTAAAAATACCCCGAACGATAAGGGTAAAAATACCCCTAAACTACCTATATTACAAAATCAAAAGAATACAAAAACAAAAGAAACAATACCAAAAGAACAAAGCGCAAGCACTTTTTTTGAGTGTGAAAATTCTGCTTTTGAGAATTCATCACAAACACAAAGCGATTTAAGTGTTAAAAAGCCAAAAGCTAAAAAAGCTAATAGTGCTTTAAACATTACAAACGCTTTTAACGCTCACAAAGACAAAATACACCATTTCACGCTGGCTGATGTTTTGGAATTCGCAAAACATAGAGATGAGATTAAAAAGCCGATAACTGAAACGGGCGCAGTTAAAATCATCAATAAGCTCATTAAGCTAGGCATAGGGGCTTATGACAGCATAGAAAATAGTATTACAAACGGATGGCAGGGCTTATTCGAGCCACGAAAAATTAACTTTGAAAACTCTGCCTACGCCCGCGAGCGCAATAAGGCAAGGGGCGACCTTGCTAAAAAGTATGTTACAACCGATTTGAACGATAGATATTACAGCGATGACGATTTAAAAGCCTTGAATTTTCAAAAATCAAATACGGAGGATTTCGATGGAAACAACTAACTATAAAGACCGCGTTTTAAAAACTGCGCGTTTAGACGGCATAAGCGAGCGTTTTTTAAACGATAGGGAAAATGGCGTGCTTATGCACGATAAGGGTGCGTTCGTGGATTTAAACAACGCTTTAAGCGCAATGCAGGGCAAAAAAAATCTGCTTTTGTGTGGTGAAACGGGCAGAGGCAAGACTTACCTAGCTTTTGAACTAGCTATGCGTTTAAAAGAGCAGACGGGCGGAGAGGCTCGAATTTACTACAACCGCGCGAGCGTGTTAGTAAGCGAATTTAAGGGAAACTTTAAAAACATCGCCAAAACCTTGCAGGGCGTTTTTGCAAAGGAGAGCATTTTTTACGATGAACCGCCCACGCCCTGCAAATTCGTTATTATCGATGAGCTACACCAGCTACAAAGCGCGGACGATTGGGAGATTATCAATGAAATAGTGATGACGGCTTATGATAAATTAGTGCCTTTGTGCTTAATTTTCAACGAAAACCCCAAAAATTTACTAAATTTTTTAAGCAAGATGGCTGTAAGTCGCCTAAAACAAGGCGGTGGCGTTGTGGTTTTGCAGATTAAAGGTGTGGATTTAAGGGGTGAGTGATGATTTTACAAAAAAATGACAGCGGAGATAGCTTAACGGCTTATTTTGAGAAAATGAAAGCCAAAAGCCGAGAGAGTAGAGACGAAGCGGGACTTAAAAATGAGTTGCCCGCGCCAGCTACAAGCTGGTGCGAACTTTTTAAGTGCTATTTTGTCAATAAAAAAGGCACAGCCTTTGAGTTTTTAAGTGCTGAACGGCATTTTTTGGATAAAGAGACAAGCTATATCTCATTTAAAGCCTTTCGCTACAAGCAAAATAACGCTGGGCGTTGGGTATTTGCGGGCTTTTGTGAGATTAGCGGACTTGACAGCCCGCGAGAGTGGAGCGACTACGCCCGAGCCTTTGATGCGCTTTGTTGGAAAAAACGCGTGCAGAGCCTTGACAACCCTAGCGATAGTTACTACCGCTACACAAGCCGAGCCGCGATTTTAATGCGACATTGTCGCGAGACGGGCGAACTACCCAACTCTTACGCGCCACGCGTTGAGGTTATAAAATTTGTTGAGTAAATTTTTAAAAAATTTGCTATAATTTTGGTGCTGGCGTTCAGCTGGTCTCCTTTGTGAAAAATTTGTGGGGGCGCAAGCCCCCATTTTTTAAGGATTTAAAATGTCAAAAATAGACGAAAAACGCTACAAAATCATTCTACAACGCTTTAAAGAAGTAGCAAATGTCGCAAAACCCAACAGCACAGCAAAAGCAGAAAACGCAACGCTTGGCAAATTAAGCGTTTTAGATACGAAAGACAAGGACAAAGTGCTTTTTAAGTGCTTTACACTTGAAAACGGGGGCGCAAGCACTGATATATCAGGGCAGGACAAGCGCATAGTGAGCCGTGATTATGCTTTGGAATGGACGCATAGCGCACGAAATGGAAATTTGACTAAAAAATACCCTAAATTTAAGCGTGGCGCACGAAATACAGCGATTTGGCTTAATTGTGATTGGATTATGCCCGCATTTCGCACCCGCAGAATACTCATACATATAGGAAACTACCCACAGGATACCGCGGGGTGCATACTTTTGGGAAAATCGTGCAACGAAAAACAAGGGTGGATAAGCAATTCAGTCGAGTGCGTGCGCGAATTTTACGAACTTTTGGAAAAAATCGATATAAAAAACTGCTATTTGCGAATTTTAGAATGCTAACAAAGCCCTATTTTTAAGGCATTTTTAAAAAATTTGCAAAAAAATTCAAAAATTTATCTAAAAAACACTTGACAAAAAAACTTTTTTTTGTTATAATTTTCGCAAGTTTTTTGAGTAAGGAGGAAATTATGAAAACTCAAAACACGATTAAAAGCGAAATAATCGCAAAGGCTGGCTTAACAAAAGCTGAGATTAAAGAATGCTCGGATTTTTTCGAGCATATCAAAAGCGTTGCGCACTTTATTAAAAATGGTGCGTTTTCAAAAGCTGGGTTTTTAAACCTTGCGTTTGGCGAATTTGCGGACAGCAGATTTAAATTAAACGCTAGCGAGAGCGTTAATATAGCTCACCGCTTAATACGCGAACACTGCGCGAAGCTCTATTTTAGAGCTTACAAAGCGGCTTAAAGGGGGTGTATGATGAATTTAACGCACCTTGAAAATAGATTGGGGTCTATACTCAACAAAGCCCCGCAAGTCGCCGAATTTGAAGTAAGCGCGAGCTTTGGGTATAAAGGTCAGATTAAAATTGATTTTATGCTTTGCCCTTTGGAAAAAAACGGGCTTTTGACTTGCCGAAAAACGCAAAAACTATTTTCTTTTGAAAAACAAGGGCAAGCGTTTCAAATAGGGATTTTTAGCCCTTGCGGATTGAGTTGGCAAGAGTTGGGCGCGTTTTTGGATTTATACGCGCTTAAAATCACGCAAATTTGCGATGAGTTTGCGAGAGCCGAAAATGAGCGTAAAGACAGCTTTTTAAGTGAGTTTTTTAGCGCAAGTTTTGCGCCCACGCTTACATTTGCAAAAGGGATTTAGCGATGATTATACAGCACAAAGGGCTTAAACTCCACTTAAAGAGAATTCAAAAAGTGTGTGAGTTTTGTTTTTTTGGTAAAAAAATCCAAATTAACAAAATTCAAAGTTGGGTATTTTTACCCGCACTACGCGCGAGCGCGAACAAAAAAACGCGCTACGCCTTGAAAATAGGATGTGCAAAATGTTTATCATAAAGCGAAAAAACGAGATTTTAACGGTCTTTAAAAGCGTTGAGCGCGTTAATTTTGATAAAATCTCGGGCAGAGTTGAATTTGTGTTTGAAAATGGCGAATTTTTAAACATTAAAATTAAAAGCGAAAGTGGCGATAGCTTGGAAAACGCGATAATTCGCGCATTTTCTACAAATGAAACTTTTGTTGAGACTTGGGAAACGCGATAATTCTCGCATTTTCTACAAATGAAATTTTTGTTAAGGTGTGAAATGAAAGAGCGATTTTTAAGTAGTATGAGCGAAATTCAAATCACGCTTTCGTGCATAAGGCGCGAGCTTGGTTTGATTTTGCGCTTTGGAAAAATCGAAACTGAGGCTAGCTTTCAAGCGTTAAAGTGCTTGCAACAAATACGCTCTCAATGCGAAAGCGCGGACTTGGAAATTTCAAAGCTGAAAAATGACTTTGAGCTTGAATTAACAAGGCTTGAAAACGAAATTTGCGAGCTTAAAAACAAGGAATTTAAGTTGCAAAGGCTTGCGGAGCTACGCAAAGAGATAGCAGAAATCGAAAGGAGCTTAAATGTTTAAAGCGTTGATTTTGATTTTTGCGGTATCTCTTGCGTTTGGCGTAGGTTTCAACCCAAAGCAGTCGATGAATGAGTGTTTGTATGAAATTCATCAAGCGCAAAACGAGCTGTTAGCGGTGCTTGCGTTGGGCTACATACACGAGGGTGAAGAGAGCTTTGCGCTTTTAGTGATGAGTGATATTTACGAATACCCGCACGAAAGAGGCGTTTATAGTGATTTTATGCAAAAAACAGCACGAAAAATAGCCAAAATCAAAGACAAAGACAAAGCAAAAGTCTATGTTTTAGAGCTTTTAAAAAGTAAAGAGCAAAATTTGCGCTATTTTAAAAAAAAATGTGATAGGCTGGCTCGCTTGAAAGGCTTAAAATGATTTATGAAAAAGGAGACGAAATGGAAAATTTCAATAATGAACCTACGCTTTTTGATAGTATGGGTAAGGGAATTTTAGTTAGCAAGGAAAATTTACCAACTGAAACATGCGAAACGGCGCAAAGTGCTTTAAAGTGCTTTGAAAATGCAGACTTTGGCAAAGTGCGAGTGCTGGGCGATAGCGAAAATCCGCTTTTTTGTCTTGCAGATATTTGTAAAATTTTAAATTTGGATAGTGTCAATAAGGTAGCAAACGCTATAAAAGCAGAGTTTGAGCTAGGGGAATTAAATTCCGCCAGTTTTGACACGGGTTTCGGTATTAAAAATTTTACAATGTTAAGAGAAAATGAATTGTATTTTATTTTAATGCGTTCAAAATCGCCCAAAGCAAAACCTTTTAGGCGTTGGGTTTGCGATGAGGTTTTACCTAGCATAAGAAAAATAGGCAAATATGAAGTGCAAACGCACGCTATACCCAAAACTTACGCTGAGGCTTTACTTGAAGCTGGGCGGCTCGCCCTTGAAAATGAGCGACTTTTAGCGCAAGCCCAAAAAAATGCGCCTTTGGTAGAATTTGCCGAAAATGTAGCGCATAGTGTGAATTCAATCAGCGTTAATGAATTTGCGAAAATTTTGGGTATAAAGGACTTTGGCGAAAAAAAATTATTTGCCTATTTGCGCGAAAACTCTTTTTTAAATGCGTTTAATCAGCCTTATCAGAAATATCTAAATTTAGGGCTTTTTGAGTTGAAAGAGGGGACTTATGCCACGCAAAAGGGCTTAAATACATACACGCAAACGCTCATCACGGGCAAAGGGCAGATATATTTAAGTGAGAAAATCGAAAAATTTTTACAAGGGGGCGAAAATGATTAAGTGTGAGAAAGATGCACTAAATGATGATGAATTTATATTGTCAAATTTGATTTTAGAGCGCAAGTCGCTTTTTTATCAAATTTTGCAAGACACAGGCATTATTTTGTCTAAAAAGAGACTAAAACAGCCTTTTATTTTTACAAAAGGCACAAAGTTGAGAAATTGCGAAAAAACGCAGGATTTTTTAGTGATAAGTCTTTCTCAAATCGAAAGAATTTTGGTTTTTTGTGAGAAAAACCAAAGCGAAAGAGATAAATTCGCTAAAAACTACAAAAAAGCAAAAATTACTCGTTTGCAGTTTGTTGAGAGTATTTATCAAAAAGCGTTAGACATTTTGAAAAATCATAAATCAAAATTTGAAAAAGATTTTTCAATTTTTCTTAAAAAAACTTGACATTTTTACTTTTTTAAGGTAAAATTTTAAAAATTCAAAAAAACAGGAGGAAAAAATGGAAACATTAAATTTTGAAAATCGAAAGTCTTTTATTGACAGACTTTCAGCGGTGCAGGTGGCTCTTAAAGTCCCAAAGGACAAGGGGGGCAAGGATAAAAAGCTAAATTACAAATATCGCTCGTTAGAGGATATTTTAGAAAAACTTAAACCTTTGCTTAAAGAGCAAGGTTTGGGCTTTGCGTTGAGTGATGATGTAGTGGAAGTTGGCTCTAAAAACTATATTAAAGCCACAGCCACGCTTTTTGATGAATTCGGCAATACACAAACCGCCACAGCTTTGGCGTTGGAGGATACAACGGGCTATATTAAGGGGGCGCAATTGAGCGGCTCTACTAGCTCTTATGCCCGCAAAAATGCGCTTTGTGGGCTGTTTTTGCTTGATGACAACCGCGATATAGACGATATAGGTTATCAAGCCCCAGCGAACCCAAACAATAAGCTGTCGGTGGTCTCTGCAAAGTCGGCTGATGCGCTTAAATTAGTGGCTTTGAAAAAAGAAATAGCGGAAATCGCGCTTAAAAAAGGGTTACAAAAAGAGCAAATACCGATTTTCATTGAGTGGTCGGGCGTTGATAAGGACAACGCGGAAGCCTTAACAGCTTTAAAAGCTGATTTAATGGATTTGTTGGCTGAATTTTTATCACAAAATGGGGAGGTTGAAAGTGTTTAACAAATACCCCAAAAATCAAATCATAACTGATATGAGCTTTGATGAATATCGACAAATCGATGCTTTAAATCAAAGCACCATCAAAGAAATTTTAGAAAATCCGTTTTTCTATTGTGCTGGGGTTGAAAAACCCCGCGCAGAAAGCAAGGCGTTGGACTTTGGCTCTTTAATGCATGATTTTATACTTTCACCCGATGAAATCGATAAGAAATATCAAATTTTAAAGGATATTGATAAAATCGACTTGCGAAATAAAGAGCATAAGGCTCTTAAAGAACAAGCCGACAAGGACGGAAAAACGCTAATTGATGGCACACTTTGGGCTGAAACGCAAGCGATTTTAGAAATTAACGGCGATGTCTTTAAGGCGTTTTTTGATAACGGCTACAAGGAAGCTGTGTGGCTCGGCGATTTACAAAGTGGCGAAAATAGCCATTTTTGTAAGGCTCGCTTTGATTTTTTAGATGATGAGCTAAACATTGTGGATTTAAAATTCGTGCAAAGCTCAAAAAAAGCTGATTTTATCAAGGCTGTGGCTAATTTTGGGTATCACATTCAAGCCGCCTTTTACACTGATTTGATAAACGCTCGCAGCTTTACTTTTGTAGCTGTTGAAAAAAAATATCCGTATATGGTTGGATTGTATCAGCTGGATATGGTAGCTTTGGACTTTGCGCGAAAGAAAATCGATGAGGCTTTTGAGATTATTTCTCACAAAGAAAAATATCAAAAAAATGTGTGGCTTGACAAAGAGTTTGAAAATAATGCTATTCAAACGATTTCTTTGCCTAGTTTCGCGTTTTATGAGTAAATTTTAAGGAGTTAAAATGCAAAATTTTAAGTTTTTTTTAAGGGAACACCCACGCACATACGCCCAAGCTGGTAAAATAGGGGGATTTAGCCCCAAAACAATCGCTAGCTTAACAAATCGTAAGCGCAAGGACAAAAAAATCAACCCTAGTTCGGTTTTCTTGTATAGAGCGTTTTTGAATTTGAGCGATGATATTGTGAATTTTTTACAAAATGATGAGAATTTCCAAAATGAAAAATTTTTGAAAATCAAAACTGATTTTTGGGGCAAAAAATCACAAAAAACAAACAACGCTCGATACTATGAGAACCGCAAAGCGAGAACGATAATGCAACCTCACAAAGATAAGTCTTTGGGTCAAGGAGAAAGCTAGTTTATAAAAAAATGAAAATTTTTTAAAAATTTTCTTAAAAAAACTTGACATAAAAAATTTTTTATGTTATAATTTGTACGAAATTTAAAAGGGAGGCTTAAAATGTTTTGTGATGTGAATTTGTTTGGGCGGGTCTCAAAACCCGCCGAGACAAACGAAAAAATTAAAAGTTGCCTTGCGGTTGGGTTTAGTGTGGCTTATCAAAGCACGCAAAAGCAAAACGATGGAACTTATAAAAGTTGTTTTGTTAATTGCATCTGCTTTGGCAAAACAGCCGAAAGGGCGTTAGAAAGGCTAGAAAAAGGCGTTATGGTGAGTATTCGCGGGCAGTTAGGCGTGGATAGCTATCAAAAACAGGACGGAACTTGGGTTAATTTCACTCAAATTTCGGTCGAAAAACTTTTGATTTTAACGCCCAAAAAGGACGGAGAGCCTACGAATACTTATCAAAAGCCAAAGGCGCAAGCGGTGCAAAATTCAAAGCAAAGCGGAAATCCGTATGGTTGTGACAAAAATTCTCAAAAAGGGGATTATAATTTGAATAACTATGACACAGAAAACGAAGAAGCGCCGTTTTAAAAGAGGTGAGAAATGCAAATAATTAGCTATGAGAGCGTTTTGCAAAAAAAGCGTAGAAAACGATACATTAAAATAGTGATTTTAAGCGTTGTGGCGATAGCCTTAACGCTTTTTATCTGCGTTTAAGGGTTTAAGATGAGCTATGTTCCGCAAAAATATAATAGTGATGGCACGCTGAACGAGGATTACATTCGCTATTTTAGCGATGATTGGCAAGATGAGAAAGATTATCACGCCGAAATACGCCGTGAGGTTGAAATGCTTAAAAGAGAGGCTGAAAGTGAAAATTGTTAGTTGGAATAAATGCCTTGCAGAGAGACTTTGCGAGCTTTGCACTACAAAATTTAGACGCAAAGACGGCGCAATTAAAAACTGCGCCCTTTCGATTTTAAAGCTAGATAATGATGACATTATTTTCAATTTGCGCTCAACAACCGACAGCCCAAAAGAAAAACGCTTTTATAGCTTCAAAAATGATGAATACGGTCTAAACTTTGACTTGGAAGTAACGCTAATCGTGCATTCAAGCGAGAGAGACTTTCAAAAAGCCACGAGTTTGCTTTTAGATATTATGAGAGACAATATCATGATCGCGCTAGCAGATGTTTTTTGGCAAAAAGAGTTCAGCAAAAACGGCGTATTTAAAAACGCATTTTTTCATTTAAAGCATGGGTTTATGGCGGGTGATTTTGATAAACTAGTGAAATGGGACGATAACACCGACATTGATAACACCTTTCATTTTGCTTGTATGAGTTCGGCGTATGAGATTAGAAAACTGCCTTTAATTTTTGATAGTTATTTTGAAATACAAGAATTTTTAAGGGCTATTAAAGCCTTATTTGATGCCGAGCAAAAGGCAGTTTTGAGAAAAAAAGTTTTTTAAAAAAACAAAAAGGCTTGAAAATGTGGCGAAATAGGGCTTATAGCAAGTTTGGAAATGTTAAACTTAACACGCCGAGCGGTGTTTTTGATAGCCGTTTGGAATATCAGCAATTTTTAGATTTAAATTTGCTTGAAAAAGTGGGTAAAATTTCAAATTTGCAAAGGCAAGTCCGCATAAAGTTGGGGCAAAGCGAAAAATGTAAAGTGCATTATATTGCTGATTTTGTCTATTTTGATAATGAAAAAGGCGTGTGGGTGATACACGATACAAAGGGCTTCGAAACGCCCGAATTTAAGCTAAAATTAAAGTGGCTTTTGGATACTTACAAGGGCTTTATTTTCAAGGTTTCATTTAAACGCGAGCTTAAAATTTATGAGCCTTTTAATGAAAACGCAAAGGATTTTAAACTATGAGCCTTTTTAGTGATGATATGCTTATAAATGAGCCTATTTTTAAAAGTGAGTTTGATTCTGGCAAAAAAGCTAAAATTTCAAGCTGGACGCCGTGCGAAAAACGGCTTAAAACCTGCTTGATTTATACGGGTAGCAAAGAAATAATAGCGGGTGCACTCTTAAAAGAGATACATAAGCATAGTCCAAACGCAAAGTATTTTTTTGATTTATTTGGCGGTGGCGGTGCGATGAGCGTTCAGGCGTTGGCAAGTGGCTTAAAAGTGTATTACAATGAGCTTAAAACTGATTTATGCTTAATGTTTGAGTATATAAAGGACTGCATAGCTCACCCGCGCAATGAATGGGGAATTTTTGATAAAGAAATGTATTTTTGGGTTGATAAAAACGAATTTTTTAACATAAAAGAAAAATATGAAAATAAAGAACATTTAAAAGGCGCTGAAATCATAAAATCTTTTATTTATAGCTTTGGGGCGAAAGGCATAAACGCATCATACGCCTTTGGGGCTAGGCAATGGAAACACGCAGGACATAATATGATTTTTTACCCTTTTTTAAAAGATGAATTCGAAAAAAGGGGCGAGGGTTTAAAATGGTGTGTTGAGATTTTTAATAAGGAATTTACAAAGCATTATGACAATTTAGACAGCGAAGAAAGAGAATTTAGCGCATTTGTTTTAACTAATTTTATGTTTGGGGACTTTGGCTCTTGGATTGAGCGCAGAGCGTTTTTTAGCTCTTTTGTAATAACACTTGAAGCCTTGTGTATAGCTCGCTTGCAGAAAAATTGGAAATATGAATTTAAGCAAGAGACTAGCGCAAGGGCTTTAAAAGAGTTTTCAAATAGCAAATTATGCAAAATTATAAGCCTTAAACGCCCTGATTTGGTCGCCACAGCTAAAAAATATAAACAAAAGCGTGGCGGTGAGACTATAATGGCTTTTAACAATTTAAGAGCATTTTCGCAAACCCAACAGCTCGAACAGCTCCAACGGCTCGAACAGCTCCAACGGCTCGAACAGCTCCAACGGCTCGAACAGCTCCAACAGCTCGAACAGCAACCCGCTTTTTTAAATTTGGAAATTTCAAACAAGAGTTACGCTGATTTTGATTTTACGCAAATTTGCGAAAATCTAGGGTGCGATAAAAGCGAAATTATCATTTATGCCGACCCGCCATACTTGCGAACTCAAAAACAAAATATCGCTTTTGGCTATCATAAGAGCGGTTTTGACCACAAAGCCTTTGTAGAGTGGGCTAAAAAGCTAAAAGAGCAAGGGTTTAATGTTTTTATAAGCGAAAGCGATGGTTTTGCTGAATTTAGCGGTTTAACGCCGATTTGGCATAAAACAAAGAATAAGGGTAATTCGCGCACAAAAAAAAGATAAAAGCGCGGACGATTATGCCGTGATGAATGAATTTTTATTTAAAGTTTGAAAGGGGCAAAATGAAAAAGAAAATCAAAAGTGATGATAAAACTTTGATTGAAATTTATTTGCGTGTAGCTCAAAAGTTCGCGCAAAACGACAAGTTAGAAAAATACAAAAAGGATAAACAATGAAAATCAACATCTTTAACGACAATTTCCAAAACTATAAGCGTTACAATATACCGAAAGCGCAGTTAGTCATAGCTGATATACCCTATAATTTGGGTAATAACGCTTATGCGAGTTCGCCCGAATGGTATGTTGGGGGCGATAATAAAAAAGGCGAAAGCAAGCTTGCAAATAAGCAGTTTTTCAACAGCGATTTAAATTTTAATTCTGTTGAGTTTTTCCATTTTTGTAGCAAATTGGTTAAACCTGAGCCGAAATCAGCAGGCGATGCAGGCTGTATGATTGTTTTTTGTGCTTTTCAACAAATGCACTTTTTGATAGAAACGGCTAAAAAATACGGGTTTAAAAACAATCTGCCTTTATTTTTCATCAAAAAAACGAGTCCGCAGGTGTTAAAGGCAAATATGAAAATCGTGGGTGCTGTTGAATTTGCAGTCTTGTTTTATAGAAACAAACTGCCAAAGTTTAGAAATGACGGCAAGATGATTTTAAACCATTTTGAATTTGATAATGGGCGTAACGCAAACATTTCAAAAATACACCCCACGCAAAAGCCCTATAACCTAATTGAGCGTTTGATTTACATTTTTACTGATGAGAATGATGTTGTGATTGACCCTTGTTGTGGTTCTGGTGTGAGCGTTTTAGTTGCCGATAATTTAAAAAGAAAAGGTTATGGCTTTGAAATCGATAGAAATTTTTATAAAAAAAGTTTAGATTTTTATAAAGCCAACCGAGAAAATACGCTTTTTTGATTTTTAATACAAACCTTAAATAAAATTAAGTTTTGTTTAAGGTTTGATTAAGGTTAATTTATGGTATAATAGGGTTTTAGTTAAGGTTTGAAATTATGGCTTATGTAAGCAAGGAGAAATTAGCATTAGAAAAAGCGCGTGGCGAGTATATCGCAAATTCGCTGTCAATAAAAGAAGTGGCAGAGCTAAACGGGCTTAAAAGTGAAAACTTCCGTTTATACCTTAAAAAAACAAATGCTATAAAGCCCGAACATTTAAATTCAAAAAAAGCTAAAATCCAAAACGCCGTGCAAGCGATTGAAAAAGTAGAAACAGCAACTCTGCCAAAAGCCACAACAGCTATTTTCACTGATTTCGCGGATAAAGTAGATAAATTAAAGGGTGATATGCTGTCAGTCGCTAATAAGTGTGTCTCTGCCCTTGATAAAGCGTTAAGCGATATTGACTATAACAACCCTGATGATTTAGCTATGATTAAAGAATACGCTAATGCGCTAAAAGCCTTAAATGAAGCTGTCGGCATTTTTCCAAAAGCACCGCAAATCGCTATACAAAATAATATGCAAAATAATCAATACGGCGCAAAGAGTGGCACAACCGACAAAAAGCCCGCTAAACTTGAAGTGCAAGTCGAGTTTTTGGGCGATATTTCAAAGAAAGATGACAAAACTATCGATGCTGAGCTTTTAAATGGTTAAAACACAAGTCGCGCCTGCCTTTAAAGATTTATGGCAAACAAATTATAGAGAGTATATCTACTATGGCTCACGCTATGGCGGTAAAAATCACGCAATCGCTGATTTTCTAGGTAATCAAGCACTTAAAAAGAAAACACGGATTTTAGTATTAAGAGAGTTTCAAACGAGCGGGCGCAGTTCGGTTTATAAAGACATACAGGACTTTTTCGAAAATAACGAAATTGAGTATCAATTAGGCGAAATGGACTTGGAAATTAAAAAATATTATCAAAATGAAAAACTCATCAAATTTAAGGCGCAAAGGATAGTTTTAGAATTTAATAAAAGTGAATTCATCTTTGCGGGCATAAATGATAATGTAGTAGATAGCTTAAAAGGGCTTAAAGATATAAATTTTTGCTGGATTGACGAAGCGAACTTTTTAACTGAATTTAGCTATAATAAGCTAAAACCGACGATACGGGCTTTAAACTCAAAGCTGATTTTTAGCTTTAACCCCGAAAAAGACGATGATTTTTTATATCAAAAGGCGATAAACAATAAAGATGAGCGTTGCTTTGTTAAGAAAATTGTAGCTAGCAAGTATAATAAAGAGCTTAAACGCTGGGTTTGTGGCGACAATCCTTTTTTAAATGAAACAATTTTGGCAGACATAAATAGCGATTTTCAAACTATGACCCCGCAAATGTTTGGCTGGGTGCATTTAGGCGAGCCTTTGGGCGTGGAGGACGGAAATGTTATAAATACCGCCGTGATAGGATATTTTAACGACAATGAACCGCAAGGGTATGAGCGTATTATAATCACGGCTGACACGGCTTTTAGCAAAAACGAAAACGCTGATTTTTCAGTGATAGGCGTTTTTTGTGTAAAGGGCAACGATATTCACTTAACGCGTATTTTTCGTGGGCGTTGGGATTTTAATGAGTTACAAACGCAAGCTATTAACGCTTATGAATGGGCTGTGGATACCTACCATTTAAGCCCTACGGATTTTATCATAGAAAAAAAGGCAAGCGGTATTTCACTACTGCAAGAGCTAAAACGCTTAACGCATTTGCCTTTAAGGGAAGTTACGCCCAAAAAAGATAAATTTACAAGGGTTTCATCAGTTTTAAGCGAGTTTCAAAGGCTTAAACTGCCTATGTCTAAAAATCCGCTTAACTCTTGGGTAAGTGGGTATTTGAGTGAATTAAAAGCATTTAGGGCAGACGAACAGCATTTACACGATGATATGGTAGATTGCACTTACTACGCTTTGGATTTTTTATTAAAGCGTTCAGTTTCGTGGGCTGATTTTTTGTAAAATTGTGATATAATGGCAAATATAAAAAAACAAAAGGAGCTAAAATGCCTCTACACTTCATTTATAAGGACGCAAAAGGCAAACTCAAAAACGAGTTAGTCAAATTTAGCGAGCTTTCAAAAGTGAGCTATTTTCAAAACTTCGTCCAGCGTGGTGCGTTTTGCGTTTTTGTTGAAAGAGAATTGACAAAAAGCGCAAAGGGTGATTTAAAGGACGACTTTACGCTTAAAGAGAAAGTCCTAGCTTACGCCCATTTACAAAGAGAATGCCAAAAGCAAATAAGCGAGCGAGCAGAAAATAAAGAGCGAGAGCTAGAATACTTAAATGAGTATTCTAAAAGTATTTTGCCTTTGATTAAAACGCTTTGCGGGGCTATTTGATGAATGATTATATTTTTACACTCTCGGGCGTTATTACGGGCGTTTTGTTTGTTTTACTTTTAGCTTTTGTTTTGAGTTTTTCAGGTTGTAGCATACAGCCGAGAGAGGCTAATATGTGCTTAAAAAAATGGCTATTGGGTTAAATGCCCCAAAGGCACGCCCGCAGGCACTATAATAAAAAAGTAAGGAGCTAAAATGCCAAAAAGTAAGGTGTTTTTATCAAAAAGCGAGCGCAAGTCTATGTCAAAGGCTATTAAAAGTCGCCCTAGACAAGCAAACGGCAGGTTTGTATCAGCAAAAAATAAGCCCGTTTTGGTTTTAGATGATAGCGCACAGGCGCGTAAAGTTGAAATGATTAAGGCTGCTGATGAGTTAGATAAGACGCCATCGTGGCTTTATTTTTTGTTTGCGTTTTTGTTTTTAGTGTTGTTTGGGTTGGTGATTTTTTATGAAATTTAAACTCAAATACTGCTTTTTCTTATTTCGCTGGTGGCTCATAGGGCGAAATTTTTGCAATTTACCCAAATGGTCTAAAAAATGGTGGGTTGTCTATATAGCCAATAAGGCTTTATGGATTTTGATATCATTTTCAATACTTTACACTATTTCTAATTTTTTGGGACTTTGCTGATGGTAGATTTAAATGCGACAGCAGGCACTTTAATCGGTTTTGATGAGTATATCGCCATTATACCCTGCCTTGTGCTTGGGCTTTTGGTCGGTTCGGCTAACTATTTTAAGCCCTTTTTAGAAAACCACGATTTTAAAGGTTCGTGGCATAGGATGCTTGCCAGTATATTAAGCTCGTCTGTGCTTTCGTTTATCATTTTTGCGATTTTAGACAGCACAGACTTAACCTTTATGACAAAATTAGCTATATCCTGTGCTGTGGCGTTTTTAGGCATTGATAAAGCCTTAAATTTGGTAGAGAGACTTTTAAATTTGCGTAAAGGGGGAAGCTCTTAAATGTGTAAGCATACTTATTATTTCATTAGAATTTTAGTGATTTATCTTTTTGTTTTGAGCTTGGGTTATAATATATATCAAAATGCTACAATAGCAGCGTATGAGCAAAATTTTGATGGATTTTTGCAAGAAATTATCGATTTAAGGAGTAAAAAATGAATTATGTGTGTGGTGCGCTTTTATCTGTGATTATTGGTTTGAGTGCGTATATTTCAGTTTTAAAAAAAGAAAACGCTAATTTTATGGATGAAATCAATCTTTTAACTTTGTCAAATACTGTGGCGCATATTCAAATCGACAAACAAAATTTAAGCATAAAGCTAGCAAATGAGAAACTGCGGGGCTATGAGTTAAAAATGTCTATCATAGAAACAAAATATCAAAACGCCCGCAAGGACTTGAAAGCTAAAATTAACAAGGTTAAAACTTGTGAGGACGCTATGACTTACCTAGACGATATGTTAAAGGGGGTAAAATGAAAAAAGCTATCATAAAAAAGCAAAAAAGGTTAGATGCGAATAAAAGGCACTTTGCTAGATTTTTGTGCTATTTTGTATTGCTTTTTTTGCTTGCAACCCTTGCGCTTACCTTTGTAGGTTGCGCCAAAGAAAAAATCGTAGTTGAGTATAAAGAAGTATTTAAAGCTGTGCCTCAAAAGTGCGATTTAAACATTTCAAAGCCCGTTATAATCGACACAAGCACACTGCAACGCAAATTAGACACGATTACGAATTTAAGCTATGATGGGCTAGAAATAAGAGAAAAAATTAAGAATGTGCCTTGCTTAAACATTACTGAATTTGAGAGGTTGAAAAATGAGTAGATTTTTAACAAATTTTGTGTGCGTGAAAATTTATCGCTATGGCGAAACGCCCGAGCTTACTGAAAATTTAGTGTATGAAATGAACGAAAACCGCATTTTTGTAGTGCCGAAAGGCTTTAAAACCGATTTTGCAAGTATCCCCCGCATTTTTTGGGCGATTATTGCGCCTTTGGGTAAGCACACTTTGCCCGCCGTGTTGCACGATTTTCTTTATACTGAGGGCTACAAAATGGGAATTTCGCGCAAAGAGGCGGATAAAATCTTTTATAGAGCTATGATTGATAGCTTTGTAAATCGCTTTACGGCAAACATTATGTGGGCGTGCGTGCGCCTTTTTGCAAAAAATCACTACAAGGATAAAGAATGAGTAAATTTTACCCTAGTAAGCCAAAACAAACAACCGATTGGAAAGGCATAAGCGACAAAGCAAAAGGCGAGATTTCGCTAGACATTAGCTCACCTATCAAATTTAGCGATAGCGCAGTGAATGCGTGCTTTGATAAATGGCAAAAGCGTTTCATGGACGAGTGGGTTAATCCTATCGCTAACATCGGCGTAGGCAACTCCATCACACAATATACAATGTGGATTAACAAGCGTATTTCTTACGCTGAATGCGCTTTTTTGGCAAATGACAGCATTATAAACAATGCCATTTCTAAAATCGCAAATGAGATTTTTAGAAAGGGCGGAAAAATCGTGCTTGAAAACCAAAATCCAGACTTTGAAACCGAATTCATCAAAAAACTTGAAAAACGCATTGATAAATTGAAGTTTTTTGATACTCTACATAAAGCTGTGATGACAACTCTTACTTATGGCGGTGCTTTGATTTACATTGACACGAATATAGGGCAAAACAGCACGCTTGCTGACCCTATTTACTTTAAAAAAGATTTCATCACAAGCGAAACAATCACAAATTTAAGGGTGATTGAGCCTTATTTGTGTGGGGCTGTCGATGTGAATTCATCAAATCCGCTGAATGCCGATTTTATGCAACCTAGCAAATGGTATATTAGCGGTGCGGGCGTTGTAGATAAAACAAGGCTTGTGAGTTTGAGCTTCTTTAATGCGCCCGATATGCTTAAACCGCTTTACAACTACTTCGGCATTTCACTGCCTCAGTTTATGAAAGATTTTGTAAAGATAGCGGACGGCGCAAGGCAAGCACTAGGCGACATTTTCACAAGATTTCGCACTACAATCCTTAAAACCGATTTGAGTAAAATATCGGCGCAGGAGGCAATGGATAGAGTGGGCGCGATTAACAAACTACGCAACAATTTAGGCACGCTTTTACTTACGAGCGATGAAGAATATGTAGAAAGTATCACAAATTTAACAAACCTAGACAAACTATTAGCGCAAATGCAAGAAAATATCGCCGTTTCTGCAAGAATGCCCGCTGTCAAATTGCTAGGTTTAACGCCTAGCGGTTTTAATGCAACGGGCGATTTTGACTTAAAAAGCTACTATGATGAGGTTATGTCTTATCAAAATAGCATTGTTAAACCGATTATAGAGAATTTTTTACACATTTTTTCACTTGAATTAGGATTTGATTTATACCCAAAATATGAGTTTGAGAACCTTAACACTGAAAACGCGTTAAATCAGTCGCAAATTAACGCTACCGAAAGCCAAGTGGTTAATAATTTAATCCAAAGTGGCGTTATTACGCAAGAGCAAGGATTTAACTACTTGCAAGGTAAGAAAATCATTGACAAAGGCGAAGAGTTCGATGAGAGCGTGGATGATTTTGGGCTAGAAAGCGATTTAAACTATGGCAAAAACGGACAAGAAAACGAGCAAACGCAAATCACAAGCCAAACCGATAACGCTTAAAGCCATTTTGGCAAGCAAAGCTATTGAAAACAGCCTTAAAAAGCAGTTGGGTGAAATTTCAAAAGCTATAAATAAGAGCGTTACTTTTTGGGGACTTGCGAAAATTAAGCAAAATTTGGATAAAAACACGCCCAAACAGCTTGCTTTTGAGCTAAACGCCCTTTTAAGAGATTGGCAAAAGAAAATCAACGAGCGTGCAAAAGTTTTGAGTAGAAAGCTCGTTAATCAAACCGCTGGGTATATTGATATAAATTTAGCAAATCAGCTAAAAAACACGCCTTTAAAAGACGCGAGTGTTTCAGCTCTTGCAATTAAAACAATGAGCGTTAAAAAGAGTATGTCAGCGATTTACGAACGAAATTTAGCCCTTATACAATCAATCCCTAGCGATATTATGGAGCGATACCGACAGGGGTTTTTAAACGGCATTTTAAATTTTGACGAAGAGGCGATTTTTAAACTAACTAGACAATATCAGGGCATAAGTGAAAAAAGAGCGCGTTTAATCGCAAGAGACCAAACCGCAAAGGCTGCAAACGACTATCAGCAAGCGAGAGCCGAGCAGTTGGGTTTTGAGTATTATGTGTGGCTTACAAGTAAGGACGAGCGAGTTTCAACGGGCGCGGGCGGACACATACACCTTGACGGGCGAATTTATAAATATAGCGAACCGACCGCAATTATTGACAGCTACGGAAATAGGGGACATTGTGGCGACCGCGTGAATTGTAGATGTTCACAAAAAGCCCTTTTTGTTTTACCTACCCAAGAGCTTAAAAAGGTAAAGGACGCGCTCGCGGGTGATTATTTCGTATTAGTTGAGAAAAAATAAACCCCTTACGCAAAGCGCAAGGGGAAACATAAAAAGGAAATATAATGAAAACAAGCAATTATATCATAAATTTGTAAATTTGTAAAATCTTATAAAGGGGCGTTTTTTGAACCATCCTTTACCTTTTTCTAAAAAAAAGTTTTAACGCCCCTTTATAAAACTTCTTAAAAGTCGCCCCCGAGCGGGGGCTAAAAAAGAGATTATAGAAGGTAAAAACAAGGTAATTATAACATAAAAAACTTAAAAATTTCTTTGTTTTTTAAAGAGTATCAAAAAATGATTTTATATGTTATAATATGATTTGAAATTACAAATCGAAAGGCGTTACGCTATGATTAAATTTATAGATTTCTCATCTCACAGAAGCAAAGATGAAAATGGTTATCTTATAGTCAAGGACAACCCTATTGCAAAGGCTGGCGTGTTTGAGTATCTAAAAAGCGAAATTGACGGCACTTCGCAAAGCGATGAAATTGTAAGGGTTTATCGCCCATTTGAAACCTTGCTAAAAAATAAAGATAGCTTTGCGAATAAACCTATTAAGTGGAAACACGAGTGGGTGGGTAAAGATGGCGTTCCGCAAGCTGATGGGGCGATAGGTAGTAATGTTACGGCTGATGCGGATAGTTTAATGCTTAAAGCGGATTTAATCATTTATAACCCCGAGCTTATCAATGCTATTGAAAATGGACTTGTCGAGTTGTCTCCTGGATACACAGGCGACATTAGCGAAAGCAAAGGTAGGTTTAACGGCGAAGATTATAGCGCTATACAAGAAGTTAGCTGTGTTAATCATCTAGCAGTTGTTGAAAAAGGGCGTAGCGGTAGAGACTTGCGAATTTTAGACGAAAAACCAATTTTAACGAAAGGACAAGAAATGGCTAAATCTAAATTTTACGATAGCTTGGTCGAGCTTATCAAAAAATTCAAAGATAGCGATGGTGCCGAACCCGTAGAGCCAAAAGTTGAGGATAGCCTTGAAAACAAGGCAAAAGCACTTTTGGAAATCGCAAAGGGTGAGGCTGACGATGGTGAAAAACTTGCTAAAATCATTGAGCTTTTGGGCGTTAAAGACGAAGAGCCTAAAACGCAAGATGATGACAGCGAAAATGAGCCAAAAGTTACAGACGAAAACGGCGGAAATGAGCCTAAAACGCAAGATGATGGCGAAAACAAAACTTGCGATGACGATGATGAGGGCAAAAAAGTCGCTGAATTCGTAGATGGACTTGACAAAATTATGGAAAGCAAATTTAAAGCCTTTAAGGACACTATGCTTGGCGAAAACAAACGCATACAAGACAGCTATGCCGAAGTTTCAAAAGCACTAGGGCAAGGCTTTGATTACGCTGGAAAAAGCGAAAGCGAAATTTATAAAATAGGTTTTGAAACGCTTACAAATAGCGAGCTTTCAAGCGGTGTTGATGCTAAAAGCGCATTTAAGACAGCTCTTTTATTGAGAGCCCCAAAATTCGCTGATAGCGCAAATCAAAAAATTACAGACGACAGCTCAAAAATTGATGAGCTTTTGTTAAAGATGAAAGGATAAGCGTATGTTTCAAAAACAAGTAGAAACAGCCCAAGCGTTGGGCGTTGCAGGACATATAGCACAAGGGCGAGGCTCTTACTTTAACACTATCAGCGGTATTTGCGCTGATGATAAAGTAGAGGTAGGATATTTCGTTCAAAGAGGCGATAAAGAGGGCGAATTTAAAGGCGTTAGAGGTGTCGCCGTTACAAAAGTGGCAGGCGTAGCTATTTTTGACAATTTTCAAAGCGCAAATGGCGACTCTGCCGTTAAGGCGAAAGGTGCAAATGTTACCATTCTTAACGAGGGTAGTGTTTTCATTGAAGCGCAAGTAGTTGCAAAAGCGGGGCAATTTGTATTTGTGAAAACAACTGATGGTAGCTTGGTATTTGACGATGCTAATACAAAAGCAGACCACACACCAACAGGCTTTATCGTTGTTAAAGGCAACGGCGAGGCAAAGCGTGGCGTGATTGAAATAAGCACTGCTGGCGCACGATAAAGAAAGGATTTGTTATGGGGATTTCATTACAAACACTACAAAAACTAAACGCAGAGGGTATATTGAACGGACTTGACAAAGTTAAGTTTGGCGATGCTATGCCAACCATTAACGGCGTTAATCTTAATATGCCTAGCGCAGTTTTGGGGCAGCTTTCAACACAAGTGATTGAAAATATCGTTGCGTTGCGAGCTGGTGGCGAGGCTCTTGGTGGACAAGAGAAACTCTTGGATTGGGCTGATGAGAAGTATTTTGTGCCTTTCGTTGAAAAAGCAGGGACTACAACCCCTTACGCAGACAATAGCACGCCTTTGGCAGCTAGTTTGAATGCTAATTTCAGCGAAACAGGACACTATCGCTTTTCAAGCTCTTTTGTGTATGGCTCTTTGCAAGCCGAGCAATTTTCAAAGGCTAGAATTAACTATGCCGATGTGCTTTTACGCTCTGCAACCGAAGCCATAGCAATCGAAATGAACCGCACAGCGTTTAACGGCTACCTTGACAAAAGTGCAAACGCTATGCTTGTTTATGGCTTACTTAACAACCCTAGTTTGCCTAATTATCAAGTTGAAAGCAAAAAAATCGAGGCTATGACTTGGGAAGAAGTGATGGCGTTTTTTGCCAAAGCTATTGTTGCGCTTGTGAAATCAAGTGGAAATCATATAAACGGAAAATCAAATATCCGTTGCGTGCTACCAGCTAGCGTTTTCGCACAACTACAAAGCAAATACACAGCACTAGGTATTAGCGTATATAAGCAACTTACCGACCTTTACACAGGTATGACTTTTGTGCCTGCGATTGAGTTGGAAAATGCGGAAAACAATAAAAACGCTATCTACTTCATAGGCGAAGCGAATGTTGGCGGTATTGACAAAACCACAAAGCTAGGATATAGCGAGCTTGCCCTTATGGGTAATGTCGTGCAAGAACATAACGGCTATTCACAAGTTGTTAGTGCTGGCACTTGCGGTGCGCTTGTTTATAAACCCGCTTTCGTGGTTCGTTTTTCAGGCGTTTAACGCACAAGGGGGCGCAAAAGCCCCCTACACACATACAAAGGATAAAAAGTGTTTTTAGTTATAAAAGGCTTTAACGGCTTTGATTACAATCTATCAAATGGCAAAACAATCTCACTGCGTGGCGGTTGCGCTTTAAATCAAATTTCAAAGGCGGATTTAGACTTGCTTATAGAAGAGTATCCTAGCGTGCAGGACGCTATCGATGGCGGTTTTTATGTTGTCAATGGCAATGAGGACACTGCTAAAAAGCAAAGTCAAAAGGCTGTTGATGAGGTTAAAAGCGAAGTTGCCGACAAGCAAGAAGAGGCGCAAACCGAAAACGAAGCTAAAACAAACACAAAAATAACGAAACAAGGCAAAAATAAGGGCTAAAAATGGATAAAGAGCGAATTTGTGAAAATTTTTTAAGGATTTACCCTGAATTTAAGCCCGTTTTGAAAATGGACGAGCAAAAAGAAAATTTTTACGCACAAATTGAAAAAGTTAAGTGTTTATACCCAGAATTTAAGGACTTAAACGCTTGCGGTTGCTCTTTACCCTTTTTAGCCCTTTTAGCGCATTATTTTGTGGCTGGTGGATTTAGCGCGGAAATAGGTATTACAAGCGCACAGCAGGGCGTTTTAGCAAGTTCGTCCGTTGGAGATATAAGCGTAAGTTATCAAAGCTCACCTTATGCTACAAAAGGCGATGAATTTACCTATTTTCTAGCCACAACGCGATACGGGCAAGAGTATTTAGCTTGGCTTGCAAGGCAATCAGGGTTGAGATATGTCAATTAAAATTCGCAAAAAAGAAAAAGCCTTTAAAAGTAGCATTTTCACTAATAAAAAGCTAAAAGTCGGTATTTTTGAAAGTGCAAAATATGACGATGGCACGCCTGTGGCGCAGGTTGCTTTTTGGCAAGAATTTGGCACAGCTAAAATTCCTATGCGCCCTTTTTTTCGTAACGCAATAGCTAAAAATACGCGAAAATGGGGCGACAGCGTAAATACAGCCCTTATAGGCACAAATGATAGCGAAAAAGCCTTGAAAATGCTAGGCGAAATTATGCGCGGGGACATTGTTTTAAGCCTCACAAACCTTAACACACCGCCAAACGCGCCCAGCACAATCAAGCAAAAAGGCTCATCAAACCCACTAATTGATACAGGGCTTTTAAGAAATTCTATATCTTGGGAGCTTGCCTAATGTCGCTTTTAACTGATGCCCTGCCTAGCATTCAAGCCTTAATACCAAATTCGCCCGTTGTCATTAAAAGCGAAGTTAAAAAACTGGTTAAGGGTTTCGTACAAAGCGAAATAAGCGAGTTTGAAACATTCGCGCACATTCAGCCCGTAGGCAATTCAAATACGCAAGCACTAGCAAATACGGGATTACTCTTGGGCGAAAAAAGCTATAAATTCTATTTTACAAACGACTTGCCCGACATTTTGGGGATTTTAGATAACAAAGAAACCTCAATTGTTTGGAAAGGGCGTGAATATAGCGTTTATAGTAAAGAGGACTGGTCGCAAAACGGCTGGGTTAAAGTTTTAGCGACATTAAAGGGCGAAAATGTTTGAATTATCACACCTTTATCACCTTTTTAAGCCTGAAAACAACGAAAATCAAATCACAAGCCTTGATTTTGTGATGGGCGGGACACAATACGCGCCTAACTTTGTTAAGGGCGTTGTGCTTTGTAGCGTTGTGAGTAGCGAAGTGGAAACAAGTAATACTAAAACTTTGCATAAAATCGATGACGAAAATTTGCAAATCAAAGAAGCGAGCTATGTTCGTTATACCTTACAGCTTGACATTTACAAGCAAAATGGCAAAAATTCGTTAGAGATTGAAGCGTTTAGCGAGGCTTTGCGTTTAAGGGAGTGGCTACATAGCTACTATGTCGAGGATTACCTCAGCAAAAAAAGCGCTGAAATTTTGCAAAATTTTAGTATAATACAAACAACGAGCGAGCTTATAGAAAATAAGCTCATAAATAGGGCGTTCTTTGATTTTGCGATAGTTTCAAAAGTTGAAATTATAGAAAATGATAAGAGCTTAAAAAATATCGTCCTTGTGGGCGAAAATATCAACGAAAGGAATTAAAATGAGTATAGCAAGTGCTTTACCATTAGACTTGTTAGTGCAAGTCAATTCTCAAAGTGTGGGGGGAGCTACCTTTACCATAAGCAAACTACCCACGCTTTTGATAACAAAGGCAGATGACACAATGCCTAATCCTCAATTTAGCGAGTTTTCAAACGCGAGTGCAGTTAAGCAAGCGTTTAAAAAGGCTAGTATAGGCGCGTTTGCGGATAAATACTTTGGCTTTACAAGCAAAAACGCCACTAAATGCGATAGTTTAAGCGTTTTTCAGTTTAACGAGGCAGCCAAACCCGCAACGCTAAAAGGCGCAAAAGCACCAAGCTTGACAGCCTTGCAATCAATGAAAGGTAAGGCAAGCATAAGCATAGATGGCGTGGCGAAAAACTTAACGCTCGACTTCACAAGCTCAAATGATAGTTTAAGCGCGTGCGCGACAATCATTCAAACGGCTTTACAAGCAGTAGACGGCGCGGCGGACGGCTTTAAAAAAGCTACTTGTGAATTTAACGCTTATACTAATGGCTTTGTGATAAAAAGCGGGACGACTGGCGAAAGTAGCTCAGTCGGCTTTTTTACAAAGCCAACGGAAGAGCTTATGAATGGAAACACTGATTTAAGCGAGAAACTAGGGTTAAGCGAAAGTGAAGGCGCAACAATTCTAAACGGCTTAAATGCCTTAACACTTGAAAGCGCGTTAAATTTGATTGACAAAAGAAACGGAAAATACGCCGTGATAACTTTTGATTTTGAATTTGACACGCTAAAAAGCGACCTTGCAACCTTTGGCGCGTTTTTGAAAAATACAAATTGTAGGTATTTAGGCGTTTATAGCGGTAGCAATCTAAAAGACGAGGATTTAAGCGATTTCGCGGGCTATGATGGGCTTGTGGCTGACTATAAAGTCGGCGAGGCTCAAAACGGGCTAGTTTGTGCGTTTTTTAGCTCAATCGATTTTAGCAAAGCAAATTCAAATGTCAATGTCGCTTTTAACGATATGAGCGAATTTTCAAGCGTTGCGATTGTAGATGAGAGCGATTTTGAAACGCTAAAAAATAAGCGTGTCAATGCGCCTTGCAAATTCGGCATTCTAGGGCAAAACGATACCCGCTATATGAATGGTGATGTTTGGGGTTCGATTACAAGTAGCGCAAATGTCTATTTTGCAAATATCTACATTAAAATCAGCGAACAAGTAGCCCTTTACAATATGCTTTCAAGCGAAAAAATGCTAGGCATACGCGACATTCAAACACAAAACACAGCAAACGGCTATATAACGGAGGCTTTTGAAAAATTTGTGAGCGCAAACATTATAAGCGTGGGCGCAGAGCTTACAACAAGCGAAAAAAGTGCGATTTCGCAAGCGTTTGGTGATTCGGTTGATGATATAGAAAATATATATAGTCAAATTCAAAATTATGGCTATTTTTTCAAAATCACTGATATTGATACAATCAACAAGCAAATAACGATTTCGCAGGCATATATGACAAACGCGCCCGGGCGCGGTTTTGTCATAAATAACTACATTCTAGGAGCTTAAAATGGCGGTTTTATCAACAAACAACGCAACATTAACCATTTTAGTTGCAAACGCTTTGCCCATTGAAGTTGAAAATTTCGACCCAAACAGCGATATGTGGAGCGTTGAGGACTTGCAGACAGCAGACGGCGAGGTTACGCCTGACGGGCAGTTTAATCACTGGGCTATAAACGGAGCGATACAATGCACGCTGAATTTGAGCGGAGGTAGCAAAACAAGCAAGAAACTTGAATTTTTGCTAAACAATCAGCAAAGAGTAGGGCAAAGTTTAAGCTATGTGCCTGAGGTAAGCGTGGTTGTAACGCTAAACGGCGAAACTGAAACTTATGTCGGCGGAATTTTGAAACAAGGCAAGGCTGGGCGTTCTTTGGGTTATCCCAAAATTAACCCGACCGCTTGGGTTTTCTTGTTCCCGCGCAAAGTGTAAAAAAGGATTTTTATGCTAAAAGTTGAAAATAGAGAATTCGATTTCTCAATGATGACGACCGCAGATGTTTTTAAAGCTAAAAACGCTATGATAGCGATGAGCCTTGCAAAGTCTGTAAATGAAAGCATAGAGGCTAATTCAATCCTTGATGAGCTGGCTTTAAAATATGTTAAAGTGAAAAAAGACGATGGCAAATGGGTTGAAAAACTAGACAAAGATACAATTTCGCTTTATTTTAAAGATGAAAGCTCTTTGATTGAAATTTCATTTGCCTTTATGCAAAAGGTTCAGGGTTTTTTAGCCAAATCGCCGAGCTTTCAACGATTTTCAACGGAAAATCATTAAAACCTTTATACCAACAAAGCGCAGAGCCTTTAATTGTGGGGCTTGTGCTTTTTGGGGTTGGGACTTGGCGAGAGTGTATGGAGTTGGATATAGAAAACGCTATTAAAACCTTTGAAATTCACTACATAAACAGGCTTAACGAAAACGAAGCGATAGAAAACGCTAAAAATCAAGGCAAAAATACAACGCCTTTTAAATGAGTGTGTAAAAAAAAACATACTCATTTTTCTTTTTTTTGTGTTATAATTTTTTATCATTTTAAGGGCTAAAAGTGGCTGAAAAACTTACCGAGCTTTCAATTGATATAAGCATAAACGCCAAAGACGCGCAAAAAGAGCTAAAAAACACAGCGCGACAAGCCCAAAAAAGCACAAAAGAAATAGCAGATAATACCGAAAAAAACATAAAACGCGCTGATATTTCAATGCAAGGGCTAGCAAACACACTTAAACGCCTTGCCCTTGCTTATGTTACAATGTCAGCTTTTAAAGCCACGCTAGAAAACTATACGGCTTTTAATACACAGCTTATAAATGCTAATCAGCTTTTAGGGCTTGAAACTCAAAGCCTTGCAGAAATGGGGCGAGCGATGACACGCTTTGGGGGCAACCTTGAAAGCACAATCGGGGCGTTAAAATCTATGAATTCGCACTTGCAAGAAGCGAAATTTAACGGGGGCGCGCTTGTAGATATAGCAAGAAAATACGGAATTCAAATTTCAGCTTATCAAAAAGCCGATAAAGCCCTTTTAAGCTTAGCAAAGCAAATGAAAGGGTTTTCACTTGAAACAAAAACCGCTATAATGTCGCAACTTGGGCTAGATGAGGCTATGCAAAGAGCCTTAATAGACGGGGGCGCAGAGCTTGAAAGGCAAATTCAAAAACAAAAAGCGTTAGGCGTTGAAACGGATGAGGATATTAAGCTCACCAAAGATTTTAACGAGGCTATGTTAGATTTAAAGGACATTTTTTCAGCCCTTGCGCGTGAGATGATACGGGGGATTATGCCCTTTTTGCGCGGGCTTGTAGATAAAATGATTTTCTTTGTGGATATTTTACGCAAAAACGAAATTTTTGTAAAGGGCTTTTTCATAGGCATTACAATCGCTTTAATGCCGATTTTAGCGATTTTAGCAAAAATGGCGATAGCAACACTCACAGCCTTTGCGCCTTTTATAGCGATAGGCGTGGCGGTTGCGGTCGTTGCGGGGATTTTTGAGGATTTATATTATTATTTTATGGGTTGGGACAGTGCAACGGGTGAGCTTGTTAAGAAATTCCCGCACTTAAAAAAGGTGATTGACCCTTTAAAGCCCGTTATAATGGGAATTATGAATGTTTTTAGCAAAATTTGGGCTTTAATTAAAAATCCTAGCTGGCGAGCCTTTGGCGATACACTCAAAAGCATTTTTACTTTACCTATGGACGCCTTGCAAACTTTGGCGGAGGGCTTAAAAAGCTGGTTTGATAGTTTAGGACAAATGGACGGCGTGGCGGGCGCGGTTTTTAGGGCTTTTGGTAAAGGACTTGAATTTTTAATAAACGGCATTAAAAAAGTTAAAGCATACATTGAGAGCTTGACTTGGGATAAGTTTAAAGATGATGCCTTGCGCGTTTTTAGCGCAATAGGCGATTTTTTCACGCGTATGATTGAAAAAATTACAAACGCGTTTAGCGGTATTACTGAAAAAATTAAGAGCTTTGGAAATTCCATAAGTTCATTTTTTGGATTTAGCGAAAATGAAACGCCACAAGCGCAACCGCAAGCCTTACAAGTGCCTATGAGTAGCGCAGTTACAAACAACTACGGGGGACGGACAACAACAATTAACAATAATGTTAATCAAAATATCACAAGCGCAACGCCTATGCAGGTTGCAACAGCTACAACAAGCGCAATCCAAAGCGTTTCAGCGCAAATTCAGCAAGTGGGGAATAATTAAAAATGATAAGCCTTTCAAATGTAGGAAATTTAGCGGGTAATCTTTTAAGCTGGTTTAATCGCATTGAAATTAAGGTTACTGATTGGGGTAAACTCCCCTGCATTGTAAGCGAAATTAGCGAAACGCAAGATTTCAATGCTCCACAATACCCCGTAGAGAGCGGTTCTTATAAGGGCGATACAATCTACAAAATGCCTTTAAAAGTGAATTTAAGGTGTTTTGTGGAGGGTGGCGATTATGTGAGCTTTGAATACGCTTTAAACGAGCTTGTTAATAACAAAAACAACTTTGTAAGTTTATCGAGTTTAGGCTCAAAAACTTACGAAAACTTAAAGGTTGTAAGCTGGGCGAGAGATACAAATTCGCAAATGGTAGGCGCAACGCACTATAATGTGTCGTTGCAAGAGGTTATTTTAGTAAATTCGTTCTCTGCGGGCGCGGGCGCGAGTAAGGGCGCGTATGGTGCTGCTAAATCGCTAGGTAATAAGGCGACTTCGCCGATTTCAAATCCGCGCAGTGTGTTTCACAAAGGATTTTTTTAATGAGAAAAATTTTAGCAAAAATTAGCGAGTTTAAAAGCATTATGGAAATACCCTTGCAAGCAAACCCAAACTATGAATTTAACGCGACTTGCGGGACGCATAATTTTAAGTTTAAATTTCAAACTTTTTTTAATGACAGGACACGAATTTCAGTGTTTGAGAATGAGCTTTGCGTAGTTCAAAATGCGCCGATTGAAATATACAATACTAATTTACTCTTATATTCAAAGATTGAGGACATTTGCCTTTTTTTTGTAAATCAAAGCGATATACAAGGCGAAAGCGTTTCATTTGATGATTTAGGCGTGAAAATAAGGCTTTATTGTGGCGTTTATTAAGCGTTGTTATAAACTTTTAATCGAAGTTGAGAGCACAAAAAAGATTTTTAAAGAGGACGAAAATACGCGTGGGCTTAAAATCGAGTTTGAGGCGATAAATTCGTGTCATTCTAAAAGTTTTTGTCAAGGTAACATTACAATTTACAATTTAAGCGATGATGATATGTATTATTTAGCGAGTTCAGCCCAAATTTTACCAAACAAAAATAATCCCGTTATGAAAAAAAACAGCGTTCAGCTAGAAGTGGGTTATAACAACGATTTAGGTATAATTTTAGCGGGCAATATCATCGCGGTGGATAGCAACTTTAACGGCGCGGACAGGCGCGTGAATTTAAAGGTTCAAAGTTTGGTTTCAAATAATTTGCAAAACAATAAAATTCAAATAGCTTTCGAAAATAATGTCTCAAACAAGCAAATCGCCGAGCAAGTTGCGAAAGAGAACGGGCTTACTTTACAATGGGACAGCAAAATAAAAGAGCTAAAACAAAGCGCATTCAGTTTTTTAGGCTCACCCTTACAACTTTTAAGCAATTTTAGGCAAATGTTTGAAAATGATTTAAATGTGTGGATTGAAAACGATGAAAAAACGCTTAATGTAACGCCGATTGATACGCCCGCAAATAACATTATACAAATTGATGAGGATGGCGGAATGGTTGGCATACCCACGCTTATACAAAGCGGAGTTAAGGTTACAACACTTCTTAACCCAGCATTAAGGGCTGGGGGCTTTGTGCGCTTAAAAAGTCAAAAAATTACACAATATAACGCGGTTTATAGGGTGATTGATTGTAAACATCGCGGGGGCAATCAATCAGCCGAGTGGGTTACTGAAATGAATTTGCAAAAAGTTTAAAAAATGTGTTATAATTTATCTTATTTTAAGGGTTTAAAGTGGCTGAAATAAAAAGCATTGTAACGCCGAGCGATGAGTTAGATTTAGGCAGTATTATTCAAAAACTTATCATTGAAAATTTAAAGAATTTAAACACGGCTTGGCTTGGCGAAATTACTAAAATTGAAAAAAACTTTGTTAGCGTTAAGCAGGTGATTAAAAGTGCTGATGATGAGCCTTTAAACATTGTAAATAAACTACTTGTGGCATTCCCTTATTCGCAGGCTTGGCAAATTCAATTTAAGCTAAAAGTCGGGGATATAGGGCTTTGCATTGTGAATAACAAGGACTTGGATTTATACAAAAGCAACGGAAAATCGTGCTTGGCAAACACAACCCGCTTTAAAGCCTTACAGGATAGCATTTTTATACCTTTAAGCCTTTTTAAAACGCTAGAAAATGAAAATACAAATTTCACTTTAAAAAGTTTAGATAAGGGCAGTGAATTCACATTTGATAAGGACGAAAATTTAACTTTTAGCGTTAAAGGTAAGTCAAATTTTGGTTACGAGCAAGATTTGACCTACAACGCAAAGGGTCAGGTGAATTTGAGTTATGAAAAAGATTTAATAGCGAATGCGAAAGCAAAATATACCCTTAACACGCAGGGCGATTTTATGCTTGAAAGTAAGGGTGCAGTCAGTATTACAAGCGCAAAGCCTTTAAAAGCTGGAACAAGCACGGGAACGCTAAACGATTGCTTTACTGAAATTTTTAGCGCAATGGATGCGCTTAAAAGTAGTGCGTTGGTTGCAGGGCAGGCGACTTTAAGCTGGTTACCTGCTTATGACATAGCAAAACAAAAGGCGCAAAGCCTTATTAAGCAGATTGTGGGTTAAAATGAGTATAAGTTTTATGCTAGACACGAAAAATAACATAGTTTTTGGCACGGATTTTAAGTTAGTGAGTGGCGCGGACGCGCTTACACAGGACATTAAAAATCTTTTACAAGTTTTTAAGGGTGAGTATGTTTTTGATAGTAGTAAGGGCATTGATTATTACGATTTGGCGAGCAAAAACAATTACGCAAACATTCAAAGCGCGATTATCGACTTGATTATGAGCGATGTGCGCGTGCAAGGCGTTAAAAATGTAGAATTTGTCGTAAATAAAGGAACTTTTGAGATTTCGCTACAAATTGAAAGCGAATACGGCACTTTGGAGGTTTAAAATGGCGTTTCCTATTGACATAGCATTAGAAAATGAAACAAATTTATGGACTTATAACAAAAATTCGCAAAGCATTGAGTTTGGCTATAAGGATACAATTAAAGCCGATTATGAAAAAGTGTTTGAAAATCTATTCCCCAACATTAACCTAGATTTTTCAACACCGCAAGGACAGCTCATCACTAGCCTAGTTCAAAGCGATTTAAACGCGATAGCCTACGCCGAGAGCTTTATAAATGCGTTTTTCTTTGGCGGGAGTGGCTTTTTTTTGGATTTGTGGGCTTGGAATAATTTTAGAATTCAGCGAAAAAGTGGCGTAAAATCGCAGGTTACCATTAAGGTTGAGGGTATTAGCGGAACGCAAATTCCATTAAATTTTAAGGTAACGGACGGCACGCATTACTATTTAAATGCATTTGAAACAATTATACCTGAAAGCGGTTTTATAAATTTGACTTTTGAGGCTGAAAAATTGGAGGATTTTCAAGCCCCAGCCGATACAATAAATCAAATAGCTGTGAGTGTTGCGGGTATTGAAAGGGTCAATAACCCAGCCAAGGCAACTTTACCCGTTTTAACCGAAACAGACAGTGTATTATTTCAAAGGTGCTTGACTTATGGCGCAGTGGGTAATTCAAGCACTTTTAAAAGCATTATGGCGAATGTCGCGCAGGTTGAGGGCGTTTCCAAAATTGGCGGCGCTGAAAATTATACGAGCGCAACAAAAGTGATTAAAAATTTGACTTTAAAACAAAATTCAATAAGTATTATTGTTAAAGGCGGGACGGATGTCGATATAGCAAACGCCATCGCAGAAACTCGCCCCACAGGTTGCGGAATGAACGGAAATGTTAATGTGAATTTAGCTTATAACAATGAAAAATATACTTACTCATTTTATCGCCCAAAAATCAAAGAATTAGCGGTAAGCGTTTCGATAAAGCAGAGTAGCATTATAAACGCGGAATACGCGAGCGACATTAAAAAAATCGTCAATGAATATGTGAGCGTTTTAGATTTAGGTGCGTTTGTAAGTCAGCCCGAAATAGCGCAAAAAATAAGGGATGGCGTTAGTCTTGTTAATGTTGTGGATGTGAAAATCGGGCTTAAAGGCGTTGAATTAGGTTATAATTCTATTCAGCTAAATTTGGACGAAGAGGCTTCAATCGCGGACGCTGATATTCAAATTTTGATAGTGGTGTGAGAAAATGGACGAAAATAAATTAAATGAGCTCTTAATACAACAAATGAACGCCATTTATGCCAAAACTATGGATGAATTTGAGCGCGGATTTTTGGCACAATATAAGGGGACGAATATACAAAAGTTGTTTTTAGAGTGTGCTAAAATCAAATACAAATACACTATAAAACCGCTTGAAAGCCTCTTAAAAGATAACTGCAATCTCAGCACGGCAAACGGAACGGGTTTGGATTTATGGGGGCTGATTTTAGGTTTTTCGCGCTATGTTTTTATTGAATTGTTGGATGATGAACCTTTTTATTATACTCTTACGGATAAGCAGTTTAGGCAAATGCTAATGATTATTCAGCAAAAGCAGTTTCAAAATGGCAGTTTGCGAAAAGTAAATAAATTTGTTTATGATATTTTGGGCGAGTATGCAGAACTTAAAGTGTTAGATAATCAAAATATGGAATATATAATTTATCAGTTTCAGGGTATATTACCAACTTGGCTTAAATGGACTTTGGCTCAAACGGATATTTTACCCCGACCCGCAGGCGTGGGGGTTAAGTTAGAGGAAATCGACACAACCGCAAAGAAAATCGGCTTTGCGCCAGATGAGAGCGATAAAACAACGGATGAGAACGCTTATAATGAGCGCGTAAAATTCTTTGAGGAGAACCGCACAAACTTCACAAATGCGATTTTTGCCACAGACGAACAGCAAGGCGAGTAAGGATTTTTGATAAAGGGTTATCAATTACAAGCCCTTTTTATCAAAATTCACTACTTTTTGATAAAAACTCATAAAAGCGCAGAAACACGCCTTAAATCTAAAAAAAAGTTTTTATATACAAATATATTAAGACACTAGGGATAATTTAAATTTGAAAAACCCCTTGATATATAGGCATTTGCAAGGTGTGATTTTTCAACTTTTTAAAAATTAGAATAATACTCTTAAAAGATTTGCAAAAACAAACATTTTCTTATTTTACTTAAACGAACCTTAATGATACAAAATTAGTATTTTTAAAAAGATAAATTTAGTCTTAATTAAATTAAGAGTATTTTAGTATTATTTGAAAAGGACTGATTTAGTATTATTTTAAACAAGATAAAAAATGTCCGTTTAAAATATGATAAAACTTATCTTATTTAAAATAAAAGTGTTTTGCTCTTATTTTAAATGATATTTTTTTTTACTCTCATTTATAAAATTTTTATGTTATAATTTTTCAAAATTTTTAAAGGAGGCTTTATGTCTTTTTCAATTCAAAAAGCAAAAAAAGATGAATACCAACGCAGAGAGCTCTACAACATTTTTTACGAATTTAACAAAAATACCCAAAACGCTATGCAAATTATGCAAACCTGCAAACCCTGCAAAAAAAAGGCGCAAGAAGCAGGGTTAAGCACCGACCAAGTCGATGCCGAAAAAATGGAGCTTTTAATCAATGGCTTTCAGTGCTTTATAAACGCCGTTTATGACGCTAAAAACAAAATTGAGGCTTTGGGCTATGGTATAGATGAGAACTTCAATTTAAAAGCCTATCAAAGCGAATGTGTGGCTTATTTTGAAAAACAACGCGAAAAAGTTATGAAAGAGCAAAATTTACAAGCCGAAAATAGCGAATGGCAAAACGCCTTAAATTCAATCGTTACAAAGTATAACGAGGCGATGAATGCAGAAATTCAACGCGTTAAAAAAGAAATGGGAGTTTAAATGCCTTTAAAAGAGCCAACACCGCCTGAAAAAATCTTTACTGATGAATTTGCCAAAAGTGGCGAAGTTAAAAAAGTGCCTAATGATTTGCAATCAGACGAAAGCCTTTCGTGGCTTGGGGGCTTTACAAAACGATTTTCACGCATACCCGTCAAAGAAAACGGCTTAAATATGATACGACAGACATTCGCGGGCATAGTCCAGCCTTTGAGCGGTAAAATTTTGCAAGTTGAAAAAGATTTAAGAGTTCGTTTTTTGAAAGCTGATAAGGCTAAAATCAAAAATAACGATATTTCTTTTTTAGAAACGCCACAACTTACAATGCAAAATTTAAACGCAAAAAAAGCTAAAATCGTGGATTTTACAAAAGAGCTTATAAAACCGAGTGAAAAAACAATTATCACGGATTTAACGCAAAATGCGGGCGTTATAAGCGGGATTGATACTTTAACCATAGCGGACAAAGCCAAAAGCGTTAATATCATTTTAAGCCCTACAACAAGCCAAAGCGTGCTTAACAATACGCCCCCGAATGATGCGGCAGGCAAAGAGCTTGTAAATGCGGAGTGGGTGATTGCTAATTACGGGATAGCCCCTAGCCCTTATATTCATACATTTAATGGAAATTCAACCACAATCCCCTACAATAAAATACGCGGGTTGAAGTATTTAGCTATTGAGAGCTATTGTGTTCATACTGGTTCGCCTAGCTGTCAAACAGGGCTATTCGAATTAGCGGGTATATCTAGTTGCTATCAAGCATATGGTTCCGTTGATTTTTTGCCTGTGGCTACACATTATAATAGATCAAATTTAGAATTTAAAGCTGGTGAAACAATAAGGGTGGATTGCGTTTCTATGAGTAGCGATTGCTGGGGTTGCTTCTTTGGCAAATATTTAATAATGAGCGAAAGAACTGAAAAAGGTATTCACTTAGAAATTGAGATAGAAGGTGCTGTTTGTTCTGGTGAGTGTGATACAGTAGGAATGTGTGTTGTAAATCCTACGGTTGTATTTTTTAATAAATAGTTAGTTTTTATTTGAAAAAATTAAAGTTTGTGTAGAACTGATATTGCTTGTCAATTTTTCGCTTTGTTTATCATATTGTAAAATAAAATTATAGGACACATAGCATTTACACAAACCACTCACATCATAACATTCGCCACTCATATTCCCCAAATATCCACTATTTTTATACAACCACGAACCACCTGCGGACAATTCTATTTCTTTAAAATTTAAATCAAAATCAGCAAAAGTGCTGCACTCACATCCCAAATAAAAGTCTTCGCAAAAAAAATCATAGGATGTTTTAAACTTTATCCACTTCAACCCGCGTATTTTTTCGTAGGGGATTGTGGTTGAATATCAAAAAAATATGCTAAAATTTGCTATAATTTTACAAAAATAAGGAGCTAAAAATGGCTATACAAGAACCGCAAGCCCCTGATGAACTTTTTTCATCACCCTTTGCAAATAACGGCGATAAATTTAATTTACACTTAACTTCGCAAACAGACGGGGAAGTGAATTGGGCGGATGGCTTTGGCGCGCGCTATAACATAGACAAAAAAGAAGGCGGTTTGTATATCACAAGGCAAATTTTCAATCAAATTTTTTATATGATTTCAAAAAAAATTTTAGATTTTAAAACCTACCTTTATACAGCTTTTTTTAAAGCCGAAAACGCCATTATTACAACCGCCGAGATTACAACCGCCGAGATTACAACCGCAAGCGCCCAAAATCTCACAGCAAACACAGCCACAATTACAGATTTAAGCATTACTAACCTAAACGCTGAAAACGCCACGATTAACAAGGGCGAAATTTTGGGTGGGACAATCACAGCCCAAAGCGTGCTTATAGGGGATAAGGATTTAAACGAAATGCCTATTTTGCAAACGGACAGCGGGACAATGCTTATTCCCACGCCTTTGCCTAGCGCGAGCGGCAAGGAACTTGTAAATGCTGAATGGGTGCGGAATTTTATACTTCAAAACACGCCACGCCTTGAATATGTAGAAAGGCTTACAATACCAAGCGGGGCTAGCGGTTCTTTAAGCGTGTCCCTACCCACAGAGGACATACAAGTGGCGGACGGGGTAAAAAATAAGTTTGTGTTTGAAATTAAGTGTGAAAATGGCGAAATTTACCAAAGCTCAAACGCGCTTGATATGTTAGCTATTGAGGATACGCAGTTTTTAGCCTTACCCACAACCGAAAAGCCCAGCGTAACCTACACAGGCTCGAAAAAAACGGGCGAAAGCTCTACAAGTTGGGAATTTACAATGGCTTTTAGCACAAACGAAACTCTAAAAAATAACACTTACACGATTACACCCTTTGATTTTCAAGCAGATACAAAGGCTTACATTAAAATCTACTTTAAAAAAATAGAGTAAAATAGGGGCTTTGCGCCCCTTTTATGATGGTATTTAAAAAAAATTCATACTTTAAGAAAAATTTTAAGGTTTTTATGTTATAATTCGTTCGTTTTTACCTTTTTCATTGATTAACCTTTTACCCCAACCCTTGCGGTTGGGGGTTTTAGTGCTTTGAAAAAGAGTTTTTACTTTTACACAAACGGGGGCTCACCTCCTGCAAGAGTTCATAAGAGTCTCCGTTTGTGTAAAAATGCTTAAATAGGGGCTTTCAAAGCCTCCTAGTCAGTCGCTACAAGCCCCTTTTTAAGTATTTTTCTTTGACTAGGAGGTATAAATGTCAAATTTACTTACAAAATATGGAAAATCACAATCAGGCGCGGGCTTTCTCATCGTTGGCAAAGATAGCATTAAGGCTTTTGGCGTTTCAAAAGCAGTTTTTATTAGCATTTTGGCTGATATAGACGATTTTTCACGCAAGCAGGGCAATGAACGCTTTTTTGCTACACTTGAAACCCTACAAGAAAAAACGGGCTTTTGCGATAAGGTTGTTAAGAAGTTTATGCGCGAGCTTAAAGCTGAAAAAATCCTAGACGATGGGGTAAAAGGCGTTGGGCTTGACAACAAAAAATACTATAAAATCGACTATGAGCGACTAGGCGAAATAGTGGAAAAATCGGTATTTGATAAGGCTTGCGATAAGGGTAAAAATACCCCGAACGATAAGGGTAAAAATACCCCGAACGATAAGGGTAAAAATACCCCGAACGATAATGGTAAAAATACCCCGAACGATAATGGTAAAA
>OIYP01000249.1_pt1 | contig 37206 bp, 32 predicted proteins | sample 1588261 | NCBI WGS metagenome assembly OIYP01 (sample SAMN03283293) | human gut metagenome | biome: human-associated habitat; material: feces | host: Homo sapiens | place: Peru | collected 2012 | reverse complement strand
TTGCATTTGAATATGTTTTGATCTCTGTAAAACCCGCTTCTTTCAAAGCGGCAACAAGTTGTTTAGATGTGTAAATCTTCATACCATTGATCATCTTTGTCCATTTTTCATCTGCGGCATTCGTTCCGTCACTCTCGTTACAAATCAGGAATATGCCTTCGCTTTTCAGCACACGGTTGACCTCGGAAAAGCATTTTACTAATCCTGGCCAAAAGTAAACTGTTTCGAAGGCAGAAACATAATCAAAAGTCGCGTCAGAAAAGGGTATAGCAGATACATCTCCTTGAACTACATTACATTTCCCTTGTTTAATGACGAGGGCGTTCAATTTTTGAGATTCTGCCACACTAACCTCAGAATAATCCATTCCTGTCACGTGGCCATTTCTACATCTATCAAGCCAGACCGCAATATTTGCTCCGCCGCCACAGCCAACGTCCAGAACTTCAGCATCAGACTTCGCGGAGATATTTGAGAATCCCCATTGAGATAATTTGGCGTGACCGCTGTTCATCATCTTCGTCATCAATTTTCCGCCGAAGCCTTGTGGCTTACGGGTATTTTCAAAAAATCTCATTACAGAATTCCTCCTCCACAAATACCGGTTCTCTTAATTCGACAAACCGGTATTGCTCAATCGTTTTTCTCCGTTAGGAGAATATACAATCCATAGATAAAAAGAACAAGGAATAAAACCGTAGGAATCAATAATCCATTTTCTAAAATACTTACAATCATTCTTCCAGGTGGCGTTACCCATGCAGTTGCTGGATTTTGCATTGCCGCTATTATCATTCCTACAATACCAACAACACCACTTAATGTTAAAAAACCACCTTTTATATTTCTACTCATAATCATTACCTCCTCGTTAAATTCCGATTTACACTACTCTTCGTATTTTGTGTATTTGTCAAGCTGAACATCAATATCACAACCTCCATACATCACTCGCATAATGGAAACTGTCCTATCATCATTATCTACAATATAGAGAACGCAATAATTATCTACCGGAACAATATGAAGTCCACGACTTTTCCACGGTTCTCTATCATAAAAATGATAGTGCTCTGGCATATCGTCAAGACTCATAATACACTTTTCGATTCTGTCCAGCTGACCACTGGCATTCTCCGGTGACTGCAGTTCGTAAGCAATATATTCATAGATGTTACGGATATCATTATCTGCCTGATCTGTAATTTTAATAGTGTAAATCATAAATCATAATCCTTACGGATGTCTGCAAAAACTGCACTTGCTTCTCTTGTTCTTCCTGCTTTGATATCCGCATATCCTTTCTCAAGTTCTGCATTCAGTTCTGCTTCAGATAAAACGGACATATCTACAGGACGAGAAGATGGAATTTTCACATCAAAAGGAAGTCCTCTCTGAAGAATAATCTGTTTATAAAACATATTGATAGCATTGGAAGCAGGAATGCCCAGTGCGGATAAAATGCTTTCTGCCTTTTCTTTCACTTCCGGTTCAATACGAGCATAAAGATTCGCTGATTTTGCTGCCATATAAAGCACCACCTTTCCGATATTTTTATAATCATATCATACCCGATTGTGCGTACAATAGCAATACAACTTTCAAAATTTACAATTTGTTCATCAAAACTTATCAAAATCCTCCTGCGTAGCTAAGCTGTCATATTTCACGGAGTCATTTGCTTTCTCCGTCCAAATATCCATCACCATTCCGAGGGTCAGATAATCCAGATCTCCGATGGAAATACCTATCTTAAGGCAGCGCAGGAGGAATAATGGCGTGGTCATCTCCCGGCTACTGCGTTTAAGTTTTTTTAGACTCAATATCTGTTACAAGATTCGTACCCCAAAGAGCAAAAATCTCTGGCAGCACTTCATAGATTGAAAACATCTCAAACTGATCCAGCCAGTCATCGATATTATCCGGTATCGTATTATCGGCGTGATATGCCATGATATATGCCACATGCTCGAAAATCTCTAGATCATTGATTGCGAACTCTTCGCCCTCTTCTTTACTGCCTTTATATGAACTTTCCAGTTTGGCTAAGTCTTTAAAGATGTCTCTTTTGAACTTTGCACGGTATAATCTTGGCACTGTAGCCGAGGAACGAAATGCCACATCTTTATCCCCGATTTTAATGACTTTCTTCAGCATGATTATTTACCTCCATTTACAGCTTGTGCTGTCTTCGCAACAGGAACATATACTGCTTTGTACCAATCGCTATAAGTCGCAACCGTAGTGGTATCTCCGGTTCTTGATTTAACAAGGCCATCTTCTCTTGGATCTGCTGTAAGAGATAATATTTCGGTTCCCGGTTCAATCGTATCCTCTTTGGTTTCCGATTCTATAGTAGGACGAGATTCTGCCCATTGAAATATCCTCACGCAACCATAAATAATAGACAGCATTTTATATCACAATACCATTACAATGATCAATCTCATGCTGAATTATCTGTGCCGTCCAGCCGGAATATTTCCCATGCTGCTTTTTAAAGCTCTGGTCAAGGTAATCCACCTCAATCTCCTGATATCTGGTGCAAGGACGAGCACCTTCCAGAGACAGGCATCCTTCCTCTGTCTGAAATGCTTCGGATTTCTTTGTGATTACCGGATTAATCATTGCAAATTGAAATGGTCCTGCTGCCACAACAATAATATTCTTCTTAACACCTATCATGTTTGCAGCCATGCCTACGCAATGGTCAAGATTGGCTCTAAGTGTATCAATCAGATCTGTTACCACCTGCTTATCTGCCTCTGTTGCATCCACCGACTTCTGTGCAAGAAACAATGGATCTTTTACTATTTTCTTTACCATATCAGTATTCCTTCGCTATCTCTTCATCTATTCCATACATAGTCTTAAAGTTTTCAAGGTCTGCCGGACTCTTTATCAGCCATCAGCTTCACAAAATCCGGGTATTCGGCAAGCTCACATAAGAGAGCAGTATCAATTTTTCCCTCTTTCAAAAGCTCAATCATGGTATCGCTCAAACGCAGGTCTTTTATGCGTTCTTGTATGGATAATGCCATACTATGCCCCCTTGTTTTCGCTAAAATTGAAAATTATAATGCCATTATGTAGATTTGACAAGGATTCCACTCATCCCACAATGTTGGAAACACTTCAAACTCCTTAAACCCAAGTGAACTATAAAATTGATTCGTTTTGTCATACTGCTTGTATTTACCCTGCTGAACTGTCTTTACTTGGATAAACGAATATCCTTGTTCGCTGCTTACTTGTTTGGCACATTCAAATAGTGATTTGCCTATTCCGTTTCGATGATATTCCTTTAACACTCCCATAACGGCAAGTTCTACGGTATCTTTTCCTGTTTGCTTTAGATAGAGAAAGCCTATCGGATTTTCATCCTTATATGCACAGAAGAATATTTTACCGTTACTTTCTTCTATATACTCGTCTCTTGATTCAGGAATACCAAACCAATCGGGCAATGCTTCAAGAATAAATCTGGCGATATTCTTTTTTTCTATGTCATTTGATATTTGCAGTATTTCCATATGCGAATTTTCTCCTCAAATTTGTATTATTCTTGTTCCGTATTACTATCATCTTGTTCTAATTCGATTACATCCAAAATACCACAGTTCAGGGTTTCACAAATCTTTGTCAGCGTGTCCATGCTGATATGCTTTCCTTTTTCCATATTGGCTATCATATTGGTAGTCAGTCCTGCGGCAAGTCTTAAATCTTCCTTACGCATATTGCGTTCTATCAAAGTATCGACCAGTTCAGATCACCCTCCTTGCCAGATACGACAGAGGCTGCCTGCAATTCTAAATTTTCTGTACTGTCTTCTGATTTTTATTCTGTGCAGATACCATATCTGCCGGTATTGTCAAAAACATCAGAAATGACAGACTGCACGCTAAGATTCTGGTCAGGAAGCCTTTTCCCTTCACGCTCTTTCTCCTCCGTTTTCATAAACTTATTCTGTTTAAAATAAATCATAATATTTCATGGTTTCTGCATTCCGATACTCATGTTTTTCATAATATCCGATTAATTTTCCTTCATCTCTAAGCGCCACCATATATACATCTTTATTCTGCTTCTCATTATGAAAAGTATATACAATATTATGGCTTTCATCCGCTGCAAACCAGTCGATCACCTGCTGTATCTTTTCTCCGGATTCCGGATTGTGACAACACAACAGACTTTTTCCTATCAGCTTATCTCCACCATGTTTTGAATAGTTCTGTACTGCTGCCGGATTCATATATATGATCTCATGACTGAGATTACATATAACAACCGAAGCCCTGTCCTGATCCACAATGCTTTTAAAATAACTGATATCTATTTTGTCATAATTTTTTGTTTTATCGCTCATTTTATTTCAACACCTTCCTTATCTGTTTGTCTGATGCAACCGGATAAATTTCATGCATATGATCTGCAATCTGCCTCCACGAATCTCCCGGATCATCCTTGTAGCATGATGTCACATAATCGTATCCATATATATGTTCAATCGAAGAATACACAGCAACATCCCATCCATACTCCACACCTTTCTTATTTACCCGCTTTCTGAAATCACAATTGCAAAGATAAGTCTGCATCATAAGATTTGTGATGGCGCCATCAAATCCCTTTTCCCCATCCTTACCAAAGCCAGCCTGTTTTTTCAGTATATTAGAATATATTTCTGCATCTTCCTTATCCTCAATAAAATTATCCATTATCTTCTTATACTTGTTTGGTGCTTTGCCATCCTCATATAGTGCATCAAAATCATATCCATCACGACGATAATTTGCAAATACAGGCAGCCATTTTTTTGATATAAAACCAGCTTTTCTGTCAAAAAACTTGCCATAAACTATGTCATGTTTTCTTGCAATGACTGCTCTCCACATCCATGGATCTTTTTCGGATACATCACTCCACCAATATTCTGGCACAGTTCTTTCTTCCAGAGAAAAACCTGGAATATCATTTTTGAATAAAGGAAGAAAACCGACCTCATTGATATATTCCATTGCTTCATCTACCGTATGTATACACTCCGGATCATCCCAGTCTACACCGTATATGATCCATTCACCTGATTCATTTCCCATCTTATCTCCATTCTTGTACTGTCCTGTATTTCTCTTTCACAACTTTACAAACCAATTCAAAAATCAGCTACAGGTAAAATTCCTTACGTCTTAAAGATGCATATGGCTTTTTATTGCGGATTCTCTGTGATTCTCTTATGTCAATATCAGTATAAATGATCTGCTCAGTATCATCCGCTTTTTCAATAACTGTTCCTTCCGGTGAGACAACTATGGATTTTCTGTTCAAACATCTCCATTGGTTCCTGTCCGGTATTTACCGTCGGAATCAGGATCAGATCAGCCCCTTTCAGTGTCTCAGTTCGTACACTTTCCGGGTAATGCCTGTCAAAACAGACTACAATACCAATTTTACCAAATGCTGTATCAAACACATGAAAACTCTCATCCGATGGCAGATAATAATCCTGCTCATAAAAGTGCTCTGCCTGCGCAATATGAACCATCTTCTGTATCCCAAGGATTTTTCCATTCTGACCGATTAGCAGACTTGCATCATAGGCTTTTTTACAACTGCTATACTCCTCAGCTTTCAGATAGAGATTCGGCACAGCCATAATATTATTTTTGCTGCACGCCTCCTGAAATGCTTTTACCATGTCCGAACATAATGCAATCTGATACTCTGACCTGTCCCCATCCGGAAATTGCGGGAAAAATTCTGTCAGTTGTACTTCCAGAAACAATATAAGATCCGCATTATGCAAAGCTGCTTCCTTTATCGCATTCAGACTTTTTTTCAGGTTAGCTTCCATAGTCCCTTCATTTGACATCTGATACATTGCAATCTTCATGAAAATTTTTCCCTCTCTGTTATAAACCCATTCCTACAAAAGTGCACCGGCAAAAACTAACCCCACTTCTATCTGTTTCAAATGTACTACTCATCATTCTCTTCTAACAAGATTTCCAACTCACTTTTAAATTTTCCTTCCAAAATTGCACCACTTTTTACATATTCGAAAAATGTAGGAAACGAGTTTGGGCTCAAAAAGTTGAAATAATATTTTTGTTTTATCCCTTGACTCTCCAATTTTTCATTTAAATCTTCAAAGTGCTTCTTTCCAGCCTTATATTTTGCAATATTTTCTTCTGATGCATCCTTGTCATCTTTTGTCTCAATAACCAAAATAAAATCCATATCTTCTTTTCTAACCAATAAGAAGAAATCTGGATTGAACTGTTTATGTGAATAGGTTCTCGTCTTGCTCTCCTTTCCTCCATATTTTATCGAATAATTAATCGAATAAAATGCAACATCTCGAGATTTTATCCATGATGTAATCTCACTTGCCACTCCTTCTTTACAGAGGTTTTCGACAAAAGTTCTCTCTGGATTTTGAGATGTTAAAACCAGATTTACTGGTGTTTTAAATAAATATTCATTAACTTCTTTTGTTGCACGTTTTGGCAACATATCGTCTTCAATGATATCACTTAAAATCGCCTTTTGTTCCATATCTGTCATATCGTTTTCCCAGTCAGAACTGTAAAAAACAGTATTACCACTTCTAAAACTTCCTAATCCATTTGAATACATTCCCATATCACATGTTTTAATTTCATATGGAGCATCCGCTATAATCGTACTCACAACAGTTTTATTGGTTTTTCGTAGCAGAGTCTTAAATGCATTCAATATTCTCATACGATTCTTTTCAATTAGACGATCTCCCTCTATCCCAACATTTTCCATTGATTTTTTTACAATTTCTTCAATTTCACTTCTTGGTGGAAGATTATTCTTTGAATACTCAGTAGCTCCTAACTGAAGCACTCTTCCTTCCCAATCTCTGATTTCAAATTCAATATATAATTTGTCAAGTACATCAGACACCGTATAGCTTTCATATTCTACTGCATAATTTTTATCCCTTACATTCGCTCCACCAACAGTTTCATAGGTAGAGCTCTTTTCAACAACTAGACTTTGAGCTTCAAGTTTTATTCCCTCTTCTTTTAATCTACTATAATCAAACTTCTCTGTTTTCTTAGTTGATTCTACTTGCTCTTCTTTTCTTTCATAATTGAAATTATACAAACTAAAATTATACTTTGTCCGATCTCCAGCTTTAAGTATCTTACTAAAAATTCGTACTTCGATTTCTAACACTTCTCTTACTAATTGCTTGATATTTTTACTCCACGAATCATGATTAAAAACAATTACTTTGGGTTGTGACGCATTGTATTCCGAAGGAATTCTTAATCCACGTCCCAATACCTGTGCGATCAACAACTTTGAATTAAATGCCCTATCTTCCCAAGGTACAATCTGAAAAACATTTTTCACATCCCAGCCTTCAGTCAACATAGAAACTGAAACAATCCATTCTACAGAATCATCTTTTGAATCTACAAACTTTAATCTCTCAACATTTGGTTTATGTTTTCTATTTGAAGTTACAATTAAGACTTTTTTCTCTGCCTGTGTAAAGTCAATTTGTTCTTGTTTAGAGATAAAGTCTACCAAATCTTCATATAGATTCTCAGCTGCCGAAATATCTTTCGTTATGAGAATTGTAATAGGCTTTATCAATGCATATTTGTCTTTATTGTCCTTATGGTTTTGGTATATCTTCTGAAATTTATCATTAATATTTATTGAATCATCCTTTTGAACATATTCAATATTCTTTACAAACTTATCCTCAATCGCCTGTTTTAATGAATATCTAAATATTACATCCAAAAAATAATCATTATCTATATACGCCGTACCTGTAAATCCCAAAATATATTTAAAATCATAATTTTCGTTTAATAGAAATTCTTTCCATTTTTTAATATCTTTACTATCTGAATCATTTCCATTTACTTTATTAAATACGTGATGAACCTCGTCATTTAACACTAAGGTTCTTTTTCCTTTTCCAGATAAACTTTCTTCTATTGAACTCGAATTTCCATCATATACAGCGTGAATGTTCTCAATGCAGATATCCCCTATCTCTATCGTACATGTACCATCAATAATTCTAGGATTCTTAACAATAGCCGATTCCGGTATCATATTTTTCAATGTCGCACTACCGCTTAATTCATTAAATTTTTCTTTTAAACCAGCTTCAATTGTTAATGATGGACACAGAACTAACACACGATCCACCAAGCCTAAACCAAGCATAATTTGTGCTACAGCATAAATCACATATGATTTTCCTGTTCCTGTTGCAAGATCAATTGTTGCATATTTTTTCTCTGGTAGTTGTAATTTTTCTATGTATGAATCACAATCGGTATACTTCTTCTTCAATTCGGTATTATTATTGTAATTTTCTACTGCTAAATCAGATAACACATCATATTTCTCTGATATCAAATAGATAACCGCTTGTTTGATAGCTTCAATCTGGTATTCTCTATCTCCACAAAGAGTGACTAAAAATGGTTCCCAATCCTTAAACTTAATCTTTGTTACATCATAATTATTATTTACTTTTAAAACCAAATCACTCTGTTTAAAAATCATTTTATCTTCCACCTAGTCATTTACCTCCTCTGAGAACTCATTCCCATATATGTCAATATACTTAACCATTATCTTGGCACTTGCATTTTCTACTATGATTTTTCTCTCAAAATCTTCCTTAAAGAAAACATCCGTAACAGAAAACTTGCTGCCATCATAATTTCGATCTACTAATACCATTGCAAGCAAATCTATTTCTTCCAATTGCTTTTCTTTTACAGTTTTATCTATTTCAAATTCATTACATTTGAAATGATTGATATTAATGGTAATTTCTTTATCACTGTAGTTATAGTCAGCATTTACATCTGGTACTCTATTGAAATGAAATCCGATTGCTTCCTCAATTCCATTTAATGATTTAGTACTTTGAGGCTGTCGGTTCCTTACGAACGGAGTTTTATGTAGTTCATTAATTACATGGTACGGAATCTTTAGAAAATAGTATCTTACCCCATCAATTTCATAATAATCTGATAAAAAGTCAACATAGTTCGCTGGTGATACAATATACACTCTATTGCCTATTACTTTACCTACTATTGCATGTAAGTTTTCCAAATATTCTTCATCAATTACCGAGTTTACAAATTCATGATAATTAAATACTTTTACCACTGCACCTCGCTTTTTACCATCGAAAGAGACTCCCTTTACCTTATTCTCTTGTAATTCAAATTCAAATAACTCAGAAACAAAGTTTAAATATTCCTCCCATTGTAATTCGAGGGCCTTTTTTAAATCATAAGCTCCTAATGAACATGTCATAAAAGGCAAACATTTTTTTCCATACTTTGTCTTCTTTTTTTTATTCAAACTTTTGCTGTCTTGTATCTGAAGAAGTCTCCTCTGAATTATATAAAATGATAATTTTCCAATATCACAACCAATCCATCTTCTTCCCAATTTTTCTGCTGTAGCAAGCGTCGTTCCAGATCCAGCAAAAAAATCCATTATCAAATCGCCTGGCTTTGTTGACGCCTTGATAAAAATCTCAAGAAGAGCCTCAGGTTTTTGAGTTGGATATCCCAATCTTTCTTTTGAGGTTCCCTGAACAAAAGGAATATTAAATACCTCTGTAGGCTTTCCGTCCTTTAAATAAGCTCTTCTCTCTGCTCCATCATCATCATAATAATTTTTATATCTATCACCATTTTCATCGACTTTATCGTATCTTTTTATTGCCTTCTCATCATAATCAATAAGTGTTGCAGAACTATCAAAATACGGTTTCTGACTATTAGTGTAATACAGTATTACTTCATGTTTTCTTGGGAAATTTTCCTTTGTACTCGTCGGTCCAAAATACTTCCAAATTATCTCATTTTTGAAATGATTCTCTCCAAAAACTTCATCCATAACTAGTTTTATATAGTGAACCTTTTTCCAGTCTAAATGCACATAAATCACGCCATCTGGAGCAAGAACTTCCTTTGCAACGATTAGTCTTCTTCTGATAAACTCTATAAACTCGGCCCCTTGCTTTTTATCAGTATAAGCCTTTTCTCCTTCTCTTCCATTAAAATCGCTCTCCGTAGCAAATGGTGGATCAATATATATCATTTTCACCTTTCCCTTTACTTTGCCAACAATTATTGGATCTCTATCCTCATATATAGTTTTTAAGAATTGAAGATTGTCTCCAAATATCAACATATTATTCCATTCAGAATCATCTCCAAATATATTCTCAACCTGCAACGGCACTGGAAATGTTCCGTCTTCATTTGCAAGTATATCTTCCTTTCTCATTTTTCCAGCATATGATAATTCGTATTCTGCCTTATCATTAGGAAACAATACCTCCTTAAAATCATTAGGTATTTCTTGCCCATTTTCTATCAATTTAATTAAGTATTCCTTTTGTTCATTATTCATAAATTTTTCTCCTTTAAACAGTTCGGTAGTGTCAAAAAAATACCTGTTTTTTATTAAACGCCCGCTTGGTTATATTTTCATCAACAAGAGCAGCCAGTATACCGGTACCTCTTTCCCTGCTGCCATATCTACCACAACATACATTCCTTTGTGGGTTCTCGTTAATGTCCTTACGTTTGGTAAAAACGATTTTTCCCGTACTTGCAAGGTCTAGTCCAGCATCTTTAATACTATATCGCATTTTTTATCTTTTCTATAAGTATAATATCCGCCGGCAGCCACTCCACATCATCTAACTGTCCCCCGTTTAGCCATCTTGCTGCCTCATGTTCCTTCAACACAAGATTACCTTTTACGATTTCACTCCAGAAACAGTCCATGGAAAGATGAAACGTTGGATAATCATATTCAATGGTATCGATCCGTTCTCCGACTGATATCTCTGTATCAAGTTCTTCCATTATTTCCCGCTTCAACGCTTCCTGTGGTGTTTCACCTTCTTCTATTTTTCCACCCGGAAATTCCCATCCGCCTTTCAGTTCGCCATAACCGCGCTGCGTTGCAAAAATGACGTGTTCACCATTTTTATTAACAGTTTTGATCACTGCTGCAACTACTCTTATTGTTTTCATATTGCCACATCCTCCGTTACATTTTTGCTCTGCAAATATCGCAGCAGGTCTTCTCTTACAGCGGTATGCATTCTAAATTTCAACTTACAGATTGGTTTTAAAACACCTTTATTATTTTTCTTCTGATCCTCATAAGCATCCACGATATCGAACTCTCCCATATAAAAGAAATTATTTTCCGCATCTGTTTTCTGAACCAGTAGATGTTTTCTTGGTGTATTTAAAACCTTGTCCATATATGCACCATCAAGCTTTTTGTCAATCTGTGAATCCCATCTGAAAATTACATTATCAACAAATTCGTCAGCATAGTCCGGTTTTCCATCTATATACTGTTTTTCTTCATCTGTATTTTCTTCTTTATGATAGGTGACAAAGATAAATACATCATCTCCGAGCCTTGACATTCCGTACATTGTTGAAGATAAATCTTTGCCTGCATCCATAAGCAGGCTTACATCTCTTCTGGAATATTTTTCATAAAGAACAAATGGACTTGTTTGTCTGTATGTTTTAGAATATTTATCCTTATATCTTGCCAGACCGACAGCTACAATATCACGTATCTGCTCATAAAACTCCTTATGTGATAATCTTTCTGCGTAGCTTATAATTCTCTTACAGTAACCTGCTCCATCTGCTTCTAAGATATCAATATGACAAAACTTCTCGTGCTCAGCACTATTGGTTACAAATCCCCCTTTAAGAACTTCTAAGGCAGCATCAATCTTTTGTTTTGTTATCTCATAACCATATCGGGTCCTGCAATTATCAATCACTTCTGCATAGGTCACATGATTCTTTTCCAGAAATAATCGTAAAATTTCTAATTCACCCGGTCTTACCCCACTTAAAATAGTCTTTGACAAATATTCAAGTGTCAGCTTTTCCTGTTCTGTCAGATGAAATAATTCACTGTTTTTCTCCATCTGCTCTGCAAACAGATAATACGTCTTGTATTCTCTGATAATCACAAGCGGATCAATTTCATCATTTTCATAGAAATCAATAAGCATTGGTCTTCTTCCAAGCCTGTCTTTCAGATTTTTATATCCTTCCTTTATCAGTTCCTTCACTGTGCCTGACTTAATATTGTCAATCGCATGAAAGATTTTATCCTTTGATACCTCATCAAAATGAATCGTAGATGCTCCCGGGATCGTACTATTTCCGCTGATCACATATTTTCTGATCACGTCTGCATTGTAGGTACGGTCTCCTGATAAAGCCACAGGGATCATAAAATTATTATCATAATTTCCAATAAAATCTAAAATAACAACGTATTCTTTGCCTTCTGCCTTACGAAGTCCTCTTCCTAACTGCTGTATAAATACAATTGGAGACTGCGTAGGACGCAGCATGATAACCTGATTGACCTCAACAATATCAATTCCTTCGTTCAAAATATCTACGGAAAAAATATAATCTAAAGGCTTTTTCTCATCCGTTGCATCTTCTTCCTTCATAGCCAGACATTCAAACGCCGTCTCTCTCAGTTTCTGTGGCGTTTCATTGCTAAGTGCAAGTGTCCTGTATCCTCTTTCATTAAACATTCGGGATAATGTTTCACACTCCTTATTCCTGCTACAGAAAATAAGTCCTCTTACCCGGTCTCCGCTGTATCCATAGTACCTTGCCTGCTTTATCACATGATTCACGCGCTCCTCACTTGTTAACTGATTAAAATCTTTCTCTGAAAGAGTTCTGTTTTTTAATGCCTTATCATCCAACAACGTAATATCGCTGATTCCAAAATAATGAAACGTGCATAACAGATCTTCTTCCATCGCTTTCTGCAGCCGGATCTCATGTGCTATCTGATGATGAAACAGTTCATAAACATTTCGTCCTTCGATATGGTCATCACGCTTATCCGGAGTGGCTGTCATACCCAAAAACAATTTTGGTTTAAAATACTCCATCACCTTTTGATAAGTATTTGCCGGGCTATGGTGTGCCTCATCCAAAATAATACAGTCAAATGCATCTTTTTCATATTTGAATAAATGTTCATCCCGATTCAAGGTTTCAACCATTGCAAACACAAAATCACAATCATATTCGTGTTTTCCATCTCCCACGATTCCCATTGAAACAGAGTTATTGAATACCCTCTCAAATGATTTTTTCGCCTGCTTTGCAAGCTGCGCTCTGTGAACAATAAATAAGACTCTCCTAAATCCCAATTCACGCATTGCAAATGCAGACGCATATGTTTTCCCGGTTCCGGTTGCCGATATCAGAAGTGCTCTTTCTTCACCTTTCTCAATAATTCTGCGAAGATTAACAATAAACTCTTCCTGCATAGAGTTAGGCTTTAATGTATATTTTTCAAAAGAAGGAACTAAATCCTTCTTTGCCTCTTCGCGCTGATGCTTAATAATTTCATAGCGAGCTTTGTAAATTTCAAAAAATCTGTCGAAATCCAGTGCATACTCTGAATTCCAGAGAATATTGAATTCTTTTACGATCTCACCTGCAACTTCTCCCTGTTCCGTAGAAATAATCTTCGTGTTCCACTCAATATTACTCGTAAGTGCAGCACCTGTCATATTGGAACTTCCAAGAATGATCCTGTAAACTTCTTCTTTTTTAAAAATATATCCTTTTGTATGAAAACCGTTCTTTGCTGCCTCAACATCGTACATTTTCAAAGTGATATTATGAAGCCCATTTAACTTTTCCAATGCTTCCGGTTCGCTGAAATTTAAATAATTAGTTGTAAGAATTTCTCCAGGTATTCCTTTTCGTTCAAGTTCCCTGAGTGTCTGCAGCAAAGGTGTAATTCCACCCATTGTGATAAAAGCAACACTGATCTGAAATTTCTCACATCTTAAAAGTTCCTCTTCAATGGATGAAATAACCTTTTTCCCTTCTTTAGGATTATTCGATACAAACCCCGGTTGATATGCAAGGTTTGACGCAATTACACCATTAATATATGCTGTTTCAAACCCCTGTCTTAATTCCTGCACAGTTTCCGTTTTCAAGTAATTTCCCCCTATAACCGATCATGCGATCCGCTTTCTCTTTGGATTTCTTCTACCGGATAAAATGAGTCCACACATGTTCTTCCGTTTTTGGAAGTCCAAACTGTTCTTTTCCAAGTGCAATGCTCTTCATAAGAAATGTCATATTTCTTGCAAGCACACGCATCGTCTGTTTCCCCTCTTCATCTGCTTCTGCTTCTCCCTGACCTCTTCCATGGATGGAATTCCAGTACTGACTTGATGCGATCGGCATATTTGTTATCGTAAAATATTTATTTAATTCATCAAACGTAGCGGAACATCCACCACGTCTGGCACATACGACACTTGCTCCCACCTTCATGGTTTTATCAAAAGATGTACTGTAAAAAAGTCTGTCTAAAACTGCAATTAAAGTTGCATTTGCTGATGCATAATAAACAGGACTTGCGATTACAAGACCATCCGCCTCTTCAAATTTAGGTGCCAGCTCATTTACCACATCATCAAAAACACATTTTCCAAGCTCCGCACAGCGATTGCAGGCAATACAGCCTCTTACAGCTTTGTTGCCAACCTGCACGATTTCCGCATTTATGCCCTCTTCCTCAAAAACCTTTTTTATTTCACCAAGTGCTATCGATGTATTTCCATTTGTTCTCGGACTTCCGTTAATCATTAATACTTTCACTTCAAATCTTCCCTTCTTTTCGGATTTTCTGCCGGATAATTTCTAAAATAACTTTATCACTTACCTATTATATATGTCAAATTCCCTTAAAATGAAATCAGCAGTTACAATCAGCAGAATTCTCCATCAACTTTTCTTGATTTGTGAAATTGTTAATGTTATCATAAATGAAAACAATGATAACAGGAGATATATTATTATGGAGAATAAAGCATTAGAGATGCACAGACAGTGGAACGGTAAATTAGAGACCGTTGCCAAATCTAAAGTAAAAAGCCGCGAAGATCTTGCGATTGCTTATACACCAGGTGTTGCAGAACCTTGTAAAGTCATTGCCAAAGACCCTGAGGCAGCCTATACATACACCATGAAAGCAAACACCGTTGCTGTTGTTTCCGACGGAAGCGCAGTACTAGGACTTGGAAATATCGGTGCATACGCAGCAATGCCTGTTATGGAGGGTAAATGTGTATTATTCAAGGAGTTCGGCAATGTCAACGCCGTTCCGATCTGCTTAGACACACAGGATACCGAAGAGATCATCGCTACCGTGAAAAACATTGCACCGGCATTCGGCGGTATCAACTTAGAGGATATCTCCGCACCGCGCTGTTTTGAGATTGAAGAACGTTTAAAAAAGATGCTTGACATCCCAGTATTCCATGATGATCAGCACGGTACTGCCATTGTGGTACTTGCAGGAATCATCAATGCCTTAAAAGTAACCGGCAAGAAAAAAGAGGACTGCCGCGTTGTTGTAAACGGTGCAGGTTCTGCCGGCATTGCCATCACAAAGTTACTCTTAACATACGGTTTTAAAAATGTGATCATGTGTGACCGTGAAGGTATCATTGGAAAAGACTATCCGAATTTAAACTGGATGCAGCAGAAAATGACTGAGGTGACAAATCTTGGTAATGAACATGGAACACTTGCCGATGCATTAAAAGGTGCTGATATTTTTGTTGGTGTTTCCGCACCAAACATTGTAACACCGGAAATGGTATCTTCCATGAACCATGACTCCATCCTGTTTGCAATGGCAAACCCGGTACCGGAGATCATGCCGGATGTTGCAAAGGCTGCCGGTGCACGCGTTGTCGGAACCGGAAGAAGCGACTTCCCAAACCAGGTCAACAACGTTGTTGCTTTCCCTGGTATTTTCAAAGGTGCCTTAGAAGGTCGTGCCACACAGATCACAGAAGAAATGAAACTTGCTGCCGCAGAAGCGATCGCAGGTCTTGTCTCAGAAGATCAGTTATGTGATGAGTTCATCATGCCAGAGGCTTTTGACCCGCGTGTTGCAGAAGTTGTAAGTAAAGCTGTCAAATCCCATATCAAATGATGATCTGGGGCGATAAACGATATCATTCTTTAGATTATGAATTAAAAAAGACTTTCGGGGAAAAGGTCTACCGTCTTTCCTTAAATGGCGGTATGACCTGTCCAAACCGTGACGGCACCTTAGATAACCGCGGCTGCATCTTCTGCAGTGCCGGTGGTTCCGGGGATTTTGCCGCTGCGCCGGACATTTCGGTTCATGCACAGATTCTTTCCGCCAAAAAGCGTATTCAGGCAAAAACAGACTGTAAAAAGTTCATCGCTTATTTTCAGGCATATACCAATACCTATGCACCTGTAGAATATTTAAGACAGATTTTTACGGAAGCCATTGAAGAGCCGGATGTCGCAGCATTATCCATTGCAACCCGCTGTGACTGTCTGGCTCCGGATATCTTAGATCTGCTTGATAAGTTAAACCACAGGAAACCGGTCTGGATAGAACTTGGTCTTCAGACCATCCACGATACAACACTGCAGGCAATCCGAAGCGGTTTTACCCTCTCTCAGTTTGAGCAGGCAGTAAATGCCCTGCATGAAAGAAACATTCCGGTCATTACCCATCTGATCTTAGGTCTTCCGGGTGAGACAAAAGAGGATATGCTCTGTTCCGTCCGTTATGTTGGCAGTCTTCCGATCACCGGAATAAAACTCCAGCTTCTTCATATATTGAAAGGAACCGATCTTGGGACTGCCTATATGGCACATCCATTTCCACTTTTTACACTGGAAGAATACTGTGACCTGATCGCAGACTGCATTGCACTGCTGCCGCCGGAAATTGTGATCCACCGGCTCACAGGGGATGGTCCGCGCAGTCTTTTGATCGCACCTTTATGGAGTACAGATAAAAAGAGAGTTTTAAACACGATACAGAAATGTCTGCGTGAGCGTGATCTCTGGCAGGGGAAAAATATCTGATTATAAAGAAAGAGGGCATCTAATATTATGGCAGAACCATTCACGATCTATAAACTGACAATTTTAAATATGCTGGATAAAGTGGATTTTCCATTGACAAACACACAGATATCTAATTTCTTTTTAGAGCAGGATTATACGGATTATTTTCGTGTCCAACAGGTATTAAGTGACCTTGAGGATGCCAGCCTGATACATGCAGAATCCACTCACAGCAATACGCAGTATACCATTACTGCTGCCGGAAAAGAAACGCTTGGTTTTTTCAAAGATAAGATCACACCGGCAATCGAACGTGATACCACCACATTCTTAGAAAAAAATAAATTAGAGCTGCGCAGCGTCAACTCCATACTTGCGGACTATTACAAAACACCAAATCAGGATTATGCTGCACGCTGCCAGTTTCGTGTACACGATACCAATCTGATCGACCTGACTCTCACCGTAAAAACAAGGGAACAGGCGCAGGCGATCTGTGATAACTGGAAAAAACAAAATGAAGACGTCTACGCTTATCTGATGGATCTTCTTTTAAAATAATAGATCGGACGCCTGGCAGACTTTCTATTATTACAAATAACAGAACATGATACGCTGACAGCAATGTTATCATCTCTTCTTAACAAATTACTCAGAAATGGAGTTTTTCTATGGCAAAACAATATTTTAAACCCGGCAACATGCTCTACCCGCTGCCTGCCGTCATGGTAAGCTGCCAGTATCCTGCCGGAAAAGAGGATGCGCTCTGCACCAATCCAGCCCTTGCCGGGAAACCGAATATCATCACCGTAGCGTGGGCAGGTACCGTGTGTACCAATCCACCGATGTTATCGATCTCTGTCCGCCCGGAACGCTACTCTTACCACATGATCGAAGAATCCGGCGAATTTGTTGTAAATCTGACAACAGAGCAGTTAGTCCGTGCGACCGATTTCTGCGGTGTCCGCTCCGGAAAAGATATTGACAAATTCAAAGAAATGCATCTGACACCGCTCCCCTCGAAGGAGATTTCTGCACCGGGCATCGCAGAAAGTCCTGTCAATATCGAATGTAAGGTTCGGGAGATAAAACTGCTCGGAAGCCACACCATGTTTCTTGCTGATGTGGTAAATGTCACTGTAGATGATGCATTTTTTGATGAGAAAAATACATTTCACCTCAATAACACCGGACTTGTTACCTACTCCCATGGCGCCTACTTTTTACTTGGCAAAAAACTTGGCACTTTTGGATACAGTGTTGCAAAAAAGAAAGCAAAGAAACGGAAATAACCTCCGTTTCTTTGCTTTTTTTATTCTGTCAAGATACTGATGCATCTATTGCATTTTATTTTCTCTTACATATATCTGCTGTTTAACAGATCATTTTTTGCAAGCTCAATGGCTTTTTCCACCGTTCCCTGCTCAAATGGATTCATCAGATGTGCGTAGCGCAGTGTCTCTAAATAGCTCATGCTGCCACCACATTTACAGAGATTTAAATAATCTTTCCATGCATCCTCATGATCTTTTCTGTCCTTGGTTTTAAACTCCATCGCTCCCATTGTCGTCAAAGTATAGTTGATATAATAGAATGGATAGAGATAAATATGCAGTTTATGATACCAGTAACCGCCACGGTCAAAGAAATCATCTGCCTCATATTTTCTCCAAGGCATATAAGTTTCTTCCAACTTCTTCCATGCAAGCGTGCGCTCCTTCGGTGTCATATCCGGGTTGCTGTAACAGATATGCTGGAATTCATCTACGGCTACGCCAAACGGTACAAATGTCAGGGCATCCTGCAAGTGTGCAAAACGATATTTATCTGCCTGCTCTCCGAAGAATTTTTCTGCATATAGATAAGCAAATTGTTCCATTGCCATGGAATGAATCTCTGCAATATCCGTTGACTCACTGTAATATGCAGCGATCGGCTGGCTGCGCATTGCCATATATCCTGCAAACGCATGACCTAACTCGTGTGACAGTACCTGCATATCAAAGATCGTCTGATTGAAACAGGAAAATACAAACGGTGCTTTGTAGCGGTCAAGGGATGTCATATATCCGGTGGATGCCTTGCCCGGTTTGTTTTTTAAGTCCATCAGCTCATGGTCGATCATAAAGTCAATGAATTCTCCTGTCTCAGGGCTTAATTCATGATACATTTTTCTCGCCTGATCCACCATGAAATCATCATCCCCTGCCGGAACTGCATTGCCATCCGGGAATACACGTTTTTCATCATAAAACATCAATGTATCCACGCCGAGACGTTTTCTCTGTGCCTCATATAATTTTTCACACAGAGGTACTAACACGGTACGCACCTGCTCACGGAAAGCAGCTACTTCCTCCATGCCGTAATCGGTACGTCCCTGCTGCATATATCCAACCGGGATAAAGTTCTCATAACCAAGATTTTTTCCCATCTGTGTACGGATTTTGATCAGTTCATCCCAGATTTCCTCGAGGCGTTTTTCATTGCCATGATAAAAATCAGAGTAAGCCTTTACAGCAGCCTTTCGTACTTCACGATCCTCATGTTCAAAATACTTCTGTACCCCGTACAGGTTTAACGTTTTTCCGTCAAACGGGATTGCTGCGGTTGCCATCATTTTTTCATATTCCTTGCACAGTCTTGACTCCTGCTGCATCAATGGGATGTTTTCCTCACAGAATGTCTTTTTCTGCAGATCCATCTGTGCAAAATACTGCTTTCCGTACTCCTTTTCAATATCCCCGCGGAACTTTGATTCCATCAGGGCATCATTCATAGCCAGAAGCTTCGGCATAACGGTCGGCACCATATCGTTGATATATGCATCTTCTTTTTCATAGAACTCATCTGTAGTGTCTAATGTATGGCGGATGGATGCGATCGTACAGTCCGTCGAAAAATTTTTCGACATCTCTTCCATCTGCTCCATATATCCTTTTAATTCTCCATAGGATGCTGCATTTTTGATCTTTTGTGTGATCTCCTCTGCAAATGCACCTGTTTTTTCAAAATCTGGTCTTTTATATTCCAGTGTGCTGAATTTAAAATCTTCCATGTTTCATTTTGTCCTTTCTTCCTGCATTTCTATATGTTATTGGTCTTTGACCATAACAGACTTTTATTCTGCGCTCTCATTTTTGTCTTTCGCAATGTTTTCTGTCATCTGCTCTTTCACTTCACTTTCAGTTTTCTTCTCATTCTTATGACGGATTTTTTCCCACCATCCAATGATTTTTTCTGCCGGCTGTTCCTGTTCTGATTTCTGCCGTGCTGCTTCACGTTCTGTCTTGCGTGCTTCCCGTTTCTTACGCCTTTCTTCTTCCTTTTCTTTGCGCGCTTTTTCTCTCTGTGCCTTCTTCTCGTTTTTCCGTTGCAGTTTTTCAAACGCTTTTTCTTTCAGACGCACTTCCTTTAAAGCCGCCTTCTCCATTTCTTTTATGTAACTGTTTGCTTTTTTGCGGTTGCGCTTATCCACACGGTATGGGTCGTAAGCAAAATAAGATACCGCACCGAGCATCAGAACAACCACGCCAGCGATCACAAAGATCGGAACTAACATATCATATTCCTTAAATTTCAGTTCGTAACATACAAACACCGTCAGCATCACAGGGTAAAGTAACAGATATAAAACCTTGATCAGCACCTCAAAAAACGCTGCCTGTTTCCTGCCATTTGAAAGAAGTGTGCCCTCGATTGCCGTATAAAATGCCATAAAAATACAAAGTTCCGAACCAAATCCATGCAGAACACCGCACACTGCCACTAAGATCAGCGACAAAAAAAACAGCGCAAACGCAGCCCCCTGATACCATGCATTGCGCCGCTCCTCCATGCCCTGAAGTTTATCCTCACTAATACCATGCATCCGGTAAACTTCCGTTCTGATATGGCGCTCAAACTCCTCATTTAGCTTCTGTTCTTCTTTTGTATTCTTCAGATTTGCTTCCACGGAGTCGATCATCTGATTGATATATTCCTGCTGCTGTCTAATCCGCTTACTGCGAAGCTGCTCTAATTCATTCTGCCTCTTTGCTTCTTCTTCAAGCTTTAAAACTTTCCCGATGCGCGGATTTTTGACTTCCATCTGCATGTAATCCGGTTCTGTTTCCTCCGTCACATCTTCACTCTCTATGATAACCGGATCTTTTACCGTTTCCTGTTCCACAACACTCTGCTCTTTTTCAGTTTCAGTTTTCACGGAACTTCGTTCCTGAAATTCCTCTTCTGCCATACTGCTCCTCTCCTCTGTTTTATTTAATTTCCTAGTACATTTATTTCAATATTATACAAAAATAAAACCGAATAAGCAATATACACACTTTCCCGGTTGTCTAATATAACACAACACAAAAAGACCAGCGTATGGCGGATGCAATTTTTTTCATCAGCCACACTCCGGTCTTTTTCTATTTGATTTTTATCAGCGATTTTTATTTCCTTACTGTACTGACAGATAGGAATATCCCATCAGGCTCTCATCCACCGCATGTGCAACCTCACGTCCTTCACGGATTGCCCACACAACAAGAGACTGTCCTCTGTGCACATCGCCTGCTGCAAATACATTTTTCACACTGGTCGCATATGCTCCCTCTGCCGTCGACACGTTCGTCCTTGCATTCAGCTCGACGCCAAACGCATCTGCAACATATTTCTCTGTTCCAAGGAATCCTGCTGCTATAAGAACCAGATCTGCATCCAGTTTCGTCTCAGAACCCGGAACTTCTGCCATCATCATACGTCCGGTCTTTTCATCCTTTTTACTTTCTAACTTCACGGTAATAATACCATTTAAGTTACCGTTTTTATCTTTTAAAAATTCTTTGACTGTTGTCTGGTAAATACGCGGATCATGCCCGAATACAGCGATCGCTTCCTCCTGACCGTAGTCTGTCTTGCAGACTCTCGGCCACTCCGGCCATGGATTGTTCTCTGCCCTCGTATCCGGTGCTTTCGGCATCATTTCAAGCTGAGTCACGCTCGCACAGCCATGACGGATGGATGTTCCGACACAGTCGTTTCCGGTATCACCTCCACCGATGATGACCACTTTTTTACCTTTTGCAGAAATATAATTATTATCTTTCAGGTCAGAATCTAAAAGGCTCTTTGTGGTTGCCTTTAAGAAATCCACTGCAAAATAAATTCCTTTTGCATCACGTCCCGGTGCTTTGATATCACGCGGATTTTTTGCACCGCAGGCTAAGATCACGCGGTCATAATCCTTTAACAGCTTGGCAGCTTTTACGTCTTTGCCCACGTTGACTCCTGTGATAAATTCCACACCTTCTTCTTTCATGATATCCACTTTACGGTCGATCACCCATTTTTCCAGTTTCATATTCGGGATACCATACATTAAAAGTCCGCCGATGCGGTCATCTCTCTCGAATACAGTTACCTGATGACCACGTTTGTTTAACTGGTCTGCTGCCGCAAGTCCTGCAGGACCGGAACCGATGATTGCAACTTTCTTTCCGGTGCGCACTCTCGGCGGTTTTGCTGCTGCATATCCTTTTGCGTAAGCATTTTCGATAATTCCGTGCTCATTTGCCTTGCAGGTAACAGGATCTTCCCAGTGACCACAGGTGCAGGCTGCTTCACAGAGAGCCGGGCAGACACGTGATGTAAATTCCGGGAAGTTATTGGTTTTCTTTAAACGGTTATATGCCTGCTCCCAGTTGCCCGTGTAGACAAGATCGTTCCATTCAGGCACCAGATTGTGCAGTGGACATCCACTTGTCATTCCCATGATCGTCATACCTGACTGGCAGAACGGCACACCGCAATTCATACATCTTGCACCCTGAATCTGCTGTTTTTCCATGGAAAGCGGTATATGAAATTCTTTAAAGTTTTTGATGCGCTCTTTTGGCTCGATCGCTTTGGCATCTTCTCTCTCATAATCTATAAATCCAGTTGGTTTTCCCATTATTGATATCCTCCATCATGATGCCATGCGGCATGCCGCCGCACGAACATCTTTCTCATTTAACCTCTTGTGTTTGCATAGAATGCTTCGATCTGCGCCTGTTCTGAGGATAAACCTTTCTCCTCCATCTGAACGATTGCCATCAGCATCCGGTTATAATCGTATGGAATGACCTTTTTGAATTTCGGCAGGTATTCGCTGAAATTATCAAGGATCTCTTTTCCTTTTTCGGAATTGGTCAATGCCACATGCTCTTTGATCATGTCTTTTAATTCCATAACGTCATATTTATTGGATATTTCTTCGGAAAATACCATTTCTTTATTCATTCTTGTATACAGATCATTGTCCTCATCGAGTACATATGCGATACCGCCGCTCATACCTGCTGCAAAGTTCTTTCCAGTCTTACCAAGGACTACAACACGTCCGCCGGTCATATACTCACATCCATGATCGCCGACTCCCTCAACAACTGCGGATGCACCGGAGTTACGGACACAGAAACGCTCGCCTGCAACACCACTGATAAATGCTTTTCCACTGGTTGCTCCGTAAAGAGCTACGTTACCGATGATGATATTCTCATCTTTTTTGTATTTTACGCCTGCCGGTGCATAAACAACCAGTTTTCCGCCGGAAAGACCCTTTCCAAAGTAATCGTTGGAATCCCCGACTAACTCTAAGGTCAGCCCTTTCGGGATAAATGCACCAAAACTCTGTCCGCCTGCGCCACTGCATTTTACAATAAATGTATCTTCCGGAAGTCCCTCACCACCATATTTCTTTGTGATCTCAGAACCAAAGATCGTACCGAAGGAACGGTCGGTGTTTGTCACTTCCACATCAATACTTCTGCGCTGCTGTTTTTCAAGTGCTGGTCCTAACTGTTTTAAGAGCACCGTGATATCTTTTGATTTTTCCAGTTCGAAATCATAAACCTGTTTCGGATCAAAGATAACTTTCTTTTTCTGGTCTGCAAATGGGTTGTTTAAGATCTTGGAAAGATCAATTTCTTTCTCCCTGCCGCTTAAGTCCTCACGAACCTTTAACAGATCACTTCTGCCGACCATCTCATCAATCGTCTTACAGCCGAGTTTTGCCATGTATTCTCTTAGCTCTGCTGCAATGAAACGCATGAAATTCTCAACATACTCCGGTTTTCCTGCAAAACGTTTGCGCAGTTCCGGGTTCTGTGTTGCAATACCTGCCGGACAGGTATCTAAGTTACAAACACGCATCATGACACAGCCTAACGTTACAAGCGGAGCGGTTGCAAAACCATATTCTTCCGCACCGAGCAGTGCTGCGATTGCAACGTCACGGCCACTCATTAACTTACCATCTGTCTCAATGCGGACTTTATTTCTAAGTCCGTTCATGATCAGAGTCTGGTGTGTCTCGGAAAGTCCAAGCTCCCAAGGAAGACCTGCATTGTGGATAGAGCTTGCCGGAGCTGCACCGGTACCACCGTCATAACCGGAGATCAGTACAACCTGTGCACCTGCTTTTGCAACACCGGCTGCAACGGTACCCACACCTGCCTCAGATACCAGTTTTACTGTGATTCTCGCATCACGGTTCGAGTTCTTTAAGTCAAAGATCAACTGTTCAAGATCCTCGATGGAGTAGATATCGTGATGTGGCGGCGGGGAAATAAGAGCCACACCCGGTGTGGAAAGTCTTGTTTTTGCGATCCACGGATAAACTTTTTTGCCCGGAAGATGTCCGCCTTCACCAGGTTTTGCGCCCTGTGCCATCTTGATCTGGATTTCCTGTGCACTGACTAAGTACTGGCTGGTAACACCAAAACGTCCGGATGCGACCTGTTTGATCGCAGAACAACGGTTCACACTGCTGTTTTTACTTGCGATACGTTCTGCATCCTCACCACCTTCACCAGAGTTGGATTTACCGTGCAGACGGTTCATTGCGATCGCAAGTGTCTCATGCGCTTCCTGTGAAATAGAACCATAGGACATAGCACCTGTTTTAAATCTCTGAACAATAGATTCCACACTTTCGACTTCTTCAAGCGGCACGCCTTTTTTCGGATAATTGAAATCCATCAGTCCACGCAGTGTAATCTCTCTTTCTTCCTTATTTACTAAATCTGTATACTGTTTAAATAACTCATAATCGCCACGTCTGGTTGCTTCCTGTAACAGATGGATCGTTGCCGGGTTATAAAGGTGTGGATCTGCCCCGCTTCTCATCTTATGACGTCCGCGGCTCTCTAAGGTCAGATCAGATTCAAGTCCGAGCGGATCATAGGCTGCGGAGTGAAGCTCATTGACATCGTTTTCGATATCTTTTAATGTGATACCGCCAATACGGCTGACTGTGTTGGTAAAATATTTGTCAATGACATTTTTATCGATACCGATCGCCTCGAAGATCTTAGAACCTTCGTAAGACTGGATCGTGGAAATACCCATCTTGGATGCGATCTTTACGATGCCGTTTAAGATTGCATTGTTATAATCCTGTACTGCTGCATAGTAATCTTTGTCAAGCATATGCTCGTCTACAAGCTGTTTTACTGTATCCTGTACCAGATATGGGTTGATTGCGCAGGCACCATAGCCAAGCAGTGTTGCAAAATGATGTACCTCTCTCGGTTCACCGGACTCTAAGATCATCGCAACGGATGTTCTCTTTTTCGTTCTTACCAGATGCTGCTGTAAGGCAGATACGGCGAGCAGTGATGGGATCGGTACATGGTTCTCATCAATTCCACGGTCGGAAAGGATGAGGATATTTGCACCATCTCTGTATGCACGGTCTGCCTCCACAAACAGACGGTCGATCGCTTTTTCAAGGCTTGTGTTTTTATAATAAATGATCGGAATCACTTCTACCTTAAATCCCGGCACCTTCATAGCTTTGATCTTCATCAGGTCTGTGTTTGTCAGGATCGGGTTATTAACCTTTAACACCTGACAGTTCTCTGCCTTTTCCTCTAAGAGGTTACCGTCCTCACCGATATAAACTGTTGTGGATGTTACAACTTTCTCACGGATCGAATCGATCGGCGGGTTTGTTACCTGTGCAAACAGTTGTTTGAAATAGTTAAATAACGGCTGATGGTCACTCGCAAGTGCAGCAAGCGGTGTATCAATACCCATGGCAGATGTACCCTCGCCGCCGTTCTTTGCCATCGGAAGGATTGCTTCACGCAGGGACTCGAAAGTATAACCGAATGCTTTTTGCATTCTCTGGCGTTCTTCCTTGGTATATTCCGGCACACGCTCGTTCGGAATCTTTAAATCTTCCAGTTTTAAGAGGTTGCGGTCAAGCCATTCACCATATGGCTGCTTGTTTGCATAAGTTTCTTTCAATTCATCATCGTCGATCACACGGCCTGCAACGGTATCAACTAAAAGCATTTTACCAGGACGCAGGCGCTCTTTTACGAGAATCTTTGTCGGATCGATATCAAGTACGCCGACCTCAGAGGAAAGGATCAGATAATCATCATCGGTAATGTAGTAACGGGATGGACGCAGTCCGTTGCGGTCAAGTACCGCTCCCATCATATCACCATCGGAAAACAGAATAGATGCAGGTCCGTCCCATGGCTCCATCATCGTTGCGTAATACTGATAAAAATCTTTTTTCTTCTGTGACATGATACGGTTGTTTGCCCATGGTTCCGGGATCATGATCATGACTGCAAGTGGAAGATCCATACCGCTCATAACCAGAAACTCCAAGGTATTATCAAGCATTGCGGAATCAGAACCCTCGGAATTGATAACCGGCAGTACCTTCTGAAGTTCTCCCTTTAAGTGTTCGGATTCCATTGTCTCCTCACGTGCAAGCATCTTGTCCGCATTACCCTTGATAGTATTGATCTCACCGTTATGTACGATAAAACGGTTTGGATGTGCTCTCTCCCAGCTCGGATTCGTGTTTGTGGAGAAACGGGAATGAACCGTTGCAATTGCTGATTCGTAATCTTTATCCTGTAAGTCAGCAAAAAATAAACGAAGCTGCTCTACCAAAAACATTCCTTTGTATACGATGGTTCTGCTGGACAAAGAAACCACATACGTATCATCGTTAGACTGTTCGAAAACACGTCTTGCAACATAAAGTTTACGGTCAAAGTCAAGTCCCTTTGCCACCTCTGCCGGACGTTTGACAAAGCCCTGCATGATATATGGCATACAGTCAACTGCTTTCTGTCCAAGTTTGGTCGGATCGGTCGGAACTTCTCTCCATCCTAAGAATTCCATTCCTTCCTTGTTGACAATGACTTCAAACATTTTCTTCGCCTGATTGCGTTTTAATTCATCCTGTGGGAAGAAAAACATGCCGACACCGTAATCTCTCTCATCTCCAAGCTCGATGCCAAGTGGTTTTGTCACTTTCGAGAAAAACTTATGTGATACCTGAAGCAGAATACCAACACCGTCACCTGTCTTGCCCTCTGCATCTTTACCTGCCCTGTGTTTCAAGTTTTCTACGATCTTTAATGCATTCTCTACCGTTGTATGTGTCTTGATGCCTTTGATATTGACAACAGCACCGATACCGCAGTTATCATGCTCAAATCTCGGATCATACATTCCGGTTTCCTTCTTGCAGCTGCCCGCTACAGAAAAACGGTCTAATTTCTGCTCTTTCATCTTCAACTTCCTTTCTCCATCTGCTCGTCTGTCTTTGTCAGAAAAACAGTTGTCTTTTGCTGGATTTGTTATGTATTAATATACAACTTTCAGATCCGTTTGTCTACCAGTTTTTTTGCTCTATTATCTGATAATATGTCAATTATGTATTATAATATATAGTTATCTGTCTTTTTATTTTATTTTTGTTTCAAATCATATTTATACAAACAATTACATAAAAAGAAGATGAAAAAAAATTTCATTAATTTTTCTGCATCTTCGCATTTTTACCAGTTTTATTAAATTGTGTCTAAATTGCATCTGTGTATTTTTTCTGTTTTTGGTAAATCCTACGCTCTTATGTATCGTATCCGCGATTGCCTGCACAATTCCATCTCCCGGATTCGGGATCAGCCGCATGTTCAGTGACATCGCAGCCCCCACTCCGGTCAGAACGATCGCAAGCAGCAGAAATAAGAATCTGCCCACATAACTTCCGGCAAAATGATCCGGATAAACGTCAGACGGATATCCAGTTTCTGAGCATGCATCATGTTTCCTGTTTCGTTTCTCCTGTTTCGTTTTTATTTTTCTGGGCGTTTCCCTCCAGTGTTTTTTCCTCACAACTGTACAGGGCACCATTATCAATGTCAAGTGACAGAAGAAGCGTAGAATCTTTCAGGTAGTGTGTCATTTTTTCCTGCAAAAGTGGGACAACGTCTTCCCTGTGTGTACATTCGTTCCAGTCCGGATGTTCGTCCTTGTCAACTGCAAATTCAACACCATAGGTGTCATCGATCACAATTCCCTTTTCATCATCCACATAAAAGGCTGCGAAATCATATTGGGCAGTCCCTTGCATTTCATAGGTTGTGCTTATCAAAAGATAGTCCAGGTTGTCCTTTTTTGAAAGACATATCGTTCCATTTCCTGCATGCGATAGGTGAAAGTTTCTGCTGATAAATCTCGGATAACTTTCATATTCTCCATCTTTTGTTCCGCGATAGACTTTCACATAACATCCATATGAACTGTTACTTACAACATCATCTACTGTTGCATCCGGCTCACCGCCATATCCGACTACTGAAACCAGATCTGCGATTCCATCATGCGTGATGTCCGCAGTCGTTTCAAATACAGGCACCTCATACGCATCTTTCCCCGGATAATCTGAATTATAATAGTTTCCCTCTTCCCCTAACTGACCGATATCGCTGTATGTGGAATAGACATATTCCTGATTCTCCACGACATATTTTTCTGTCTGTGCATCAGAAGTATTTTCTGTAGTTTCAGAAATTTCTGTACCTGATTCTTTTTCTGTGTCTTCTGATATGTTTTCTGCCATTTCTTCCGTATTTCCTGTTTTCAGTTTTTCCGGCATCTCTTCTGCATTTTCTGTTTTCTTCGCGTCTTCTGCTTCTTTCTCATTTTCTTCCAATACTGACGTGTTTGAAGCAGCAGAATTTTCTATTGTTTTTTTACTGCATCCAGCAAAACACTCACTTGCAAATACAACAGTAATCATCGCCATGACTAATTTATTTTTCATTTTCCCCACCTCATAACATACTCTTTTTCGTTTGTATCTTCATCTGTTTCTTCCGCCTGTATCCGGAAATTCTCCCTCTGATAAAAGTAAATTGCACGCACATTCTTTTCGTATACACATAAACGCAATTCGGTTTTTCTGCTTTTTACATAATCCAGCAGACATTTTCCAATTCCCATCGATTGTGCAGATTCTTTCACAAACAATCCCTCTATATAGCAATCATTTATTCCGATAAAACCATCTATCTGACCATTTTTTCCCTCTTCATATACATATACTTCTGCTTCCGGCAGAATCTGTTTTACCATTTCATAATTGCTGGTCCAATATGCCTTCTCTATAAAACTATGTGTCTTAATGTTTGTCTCAAGCCATATCTGCATAACATCAGATATATCCTTTTCTTCCATTTTTCTTATCATAGCTTACTCCCTATTTACTTTTGTCTTTACGCACTGCACAGATATCTTTTTATCCGCTCTCACAAAAAGTTAATTTTCAGAATCATTTACATATGAAACATTGATCTGTATCAGTTGTTCAACCTCTTCTTCATCATATGTTTTTCTAGCAAAAAATGGGACTCATTGGCTGCTCATTTAGCGTCCGTGTCCCATTTTTTTCTCTTACTATTTATTTTCCTGTTTATGCCACTCATTCAAAACCGCCTCCACCTGTGCGATCAACTGCTCCTTATCGGGAATATAGGAAACATAGCGCGAAGCAAAAATATTATTAGACAGACCGCCTAGTGCATATTCTGCTGCTATACTGTCCTTGTCCGTACAAAGAATAATGCCAATCGGTGGATTATCATGTTCGTCATTTATTTCTGCGGCATAATAATTCAGATACATATTGAGCTGTCCAGCAGCTTCTGGTGTCAGTTTGGTAGTTTTCAATTCCTTTTTCTGCGAGAGCAAGCACTGTTTTTTTGTTTGTTTTTCCCTCTGATAATAACAGCCTTTCATAGAGAGACGTGGAAATCTGCCACTTTAATTCCCGTATCGACCACCCGGAGTTGATAGCTTCTTTTTCCATATTAGTAAATATCCGCGCACTTTTTCTTCAGTCTCTCTCATCAAATCCCACATTCTTCTTCCATTTCCAGAAGCCCCAGATCGCAGCACCGGCTGCCACAAGCATCACTGTCGTAAAGCCAATCCCTTTCGCATCCGCGGCATAGCCAAAGGACAGCCATCCCGTCTCTGCACGCACAACTGCCACAGTATTCGCTGCGATATGTCCTAATACCGGTACATAGAAAAATCCTGTCTTTTCATACAAAAACGCCAGCAGACATCCTAACACTGCCGCATATAAAAACTGTACCAGATTCACATGCACCAGTCCAAAGATCAGTGCAGAACAAATGACTGCAGGATACACACCAATCATAAGTTTTAATCTCTGATAAACCACTCCACGGAACAATAATTCTTCTGCAATCGGGATCAGAAGACAAGAACCAAGGAACTCGTAAACTGCTGTTCCCGCAAAAAATGCCTGATTTGCAGTCTGGAACCCTTCAGATGCCTGGATGAGCGGTGTCATTGCAATAATATTGTTGACTGCAATTCCAAGTGCAGTTACAGATACAACCGTCACAGCAATATTTATAAACTGTTCCCTGCCCATATTAAACTTTCTTTTTCCATAAACGGTATCACGTACGTTCTGGTCTGCCATATAAAATTTTAATATAACCGGGATCGTAACCGCCGCACATACAAGCTGACGCAGCATATACGTCTCATTCGCAGTACCAAGAAGCATCTCCAGTGCAAAATAGCAGAGACTCGATACTACATAATAAAGTCCGATCGGATAAATGATCTGCCAGATCTGATAACCTTTTGTCTGTTTCATCGTTTGGTTCCCTTCGTGTCACGTCCTGCAGTACGCAGGCGGTTTAATGCTACCTCTTTGCCTTTTACCTCAACATTGACCGAATCTTCTGCATTCAGCAGATAAATGGCAGTAAGTGCATCCCCTGCACCTAATTTCATGCCACGCACTCCGACCGCTCCCTTTTTCTTTTCCGGGATACTTGAAATATCAATTCTGAGGAAAAAGTCTTTTTCAGACTGCATCACAAGTGTTTCTTCCAGTGTAAGCGCCTGTACAAAGATCAGCTCATCACCTTCGTTTAACTTTGTCGCGGCTGTGGTACGTTTTGCTACGTCAAATTCACTTCCATCCACAACTTTTAACATTGCAGATTTTGTTCCAAAAAGAACCTGTGACCGGCTGATTGCAGCAAGATTTGTGATATAGACAAAATTTTCCTCGCTGCTGTTATAATTACTTAAGTTATCGATCGGCGTTCCCTTGTCACGGAATTTACCATAAGGAAGATCTAATACCTTTAACAGATGCATCTGTCCCTTATTTGTAAAAATGCAGATTTTATCCGTATTTTTGCAGGTTAAGATATAGCGGTTTTCCGTATTCGCTGCCTCTTTATTTCTCTCATAAGTTGCAACATCCACAGTTTTTGCATATCCAAAACGATCCATCAGGAATACAACATCCATTTCCTCGATCTTCTTCTCTTCAACAACCGCTTCCTCCAGATTATCGATCACCGTTTTTCTTGGTTTTTCATACTCTTTCTTAAAATTCTCTAACTCTTTGATGATAACTTTTGCCATAGCTGCACGGCTGCCTAAAATATCCTCATATTTTGCAATATTTTTCAGCGTCTCGTCATGGTCTTTTAAAAGTGCTTCCAGTTCAAGTCCGATCAATTTCTGCAGGCGCATCTCAAGGATCGCTGTAGTCTGTCTTTCTGTAAAACGGAGTTTTGCCGCCTCACGCTTCGACTGTTCGGATTTGAAATTGATGTTATCCGTGATGCCATCCGTCAGACATGCTCTTGCATCCTTTACATTTTTACTTCCACGCAGGATCTCAATGATCAGATCAATGACATCGGTTGCCTTGATAAGACCTTCCTGAATCTCCTTTTTATCACGTTCTTTTGCAAGAAGTGTCTGATACTTGCGTGTTGCAAGTTCATACTGGAAATTCACATGGTGACGGATGATCGGAACGATTCCCATGGTTTCCGGTTTGCCATCCGCTACTGCTAACATATTGACGCCAAATGTATCTTCCAGTTTCGTTTTCTTATAGAGAAGATTCTTTAAATTCTCGATATCCGCACCTTTTTTTAATTCCAAAACAATACGGATTCCTTCTTTCGAAGACTGGTTTGTAATATCAACGATATCAGAGGTTTTCTTTGTCTCAACCAGATTATAGATATCATTTAAAAACTTTCCGATATTCGCACCGATCATGGTATATGGAATCTCGGTGATGACAAGACGGTCTTTTCCGCCTTTTCCCTTTTCCACTTCTACCTTGCCACGGATCTTGATCTTGCCCATACCAGTTGAATAAACAGCCATCAGCTCGTCCTTATTTGCAACGATACCGCCTGTTGGGAAATCCGGTCCCGGTATATACTGCATCATCTGCTCTGTGTTGATATCCGGATCTTTCATATATGCGATCACACCGTCAATGACCTCGCCAAAATTATGTGGCGGAATGCTTGTCGTCATACCGACAGCGATTCCCTCTGCTCCATTCAAAAGCAGATTTGGCACTTTTACAGGAAGTACTTCCGGCTCTTTTTCTGTCTCATCAAAGTTCGGGACAAAATTTACTACATCTTTGTCTAAATCTGCCAGATATGCTTCCTGTGTGATCTTCTGTAAACGTGCCTCGGTATAACGCATTGCAGCGGCACCATCACCTTCGATAGAACCAAAATTACCATGCCCGTCCACAAGCGGCAGACCTTTTTTAAAATCCTGTGCCATTACAACAAGTGCATCATAAATAGAGCTGTCACCGTGCGGATGATATTTACCCATCGTATCACCAACAATACGCGCACATTTACGGTACGGCTTATCGTAACGGATGCCCAGTTCATACATATCGTAAAGTGTTCTTCTCTGCACCGGCTTCAAGCCGTCCCTCACATCCGGCAGCGCACGCGCAATGATAACACTCATGGCATAATCAATATAAGATTTCTGCATCAGTTCCGAGTATTCTGTGCGGATAATCTGTTCTTCCTGATTCATATCATACTCCATTCTGTCATAATAAGTTTTCGGCTGCTATCCACATTTATCAAATGAACGGCAGTCATTCACCTTGTCAGATATCAAGTGCTGCGTCCTGCGCGTGTTCGTAAATAAACATCTTGCGCGGCGGCACATCATTTCCCATCAAAAGTTCCGTGATATCAGATGCCATACGTCCATCTTCGATCTCGATACGTTTTAAGATCCTCGTTTCCGGATTTAATGTCGTCTCCCAGAGCTGTTCTGCATCCATCTCACCAAGACCTTTATAGCGCTGAAGCGTAAAATTACTCTTATGATTTCTGCGGTAACGCTCTAAGGCAGCATCATCATAGAGGTATTCCTCCTCACCTTTTGCAGGGATTGCTTTGTATAACGGCGGCATCGCCACATAAACATGTCCCTCATAGATCAGTTCCGGCATAAAACGGTAAAACAGTGTCAGAAGCAGCGTAGAAATATGCGCTCCATCCACATCGGCATCCGCCATAATGATGATCTTATCGTAGCGCAGCTTTGTGATATCAAAATCATTGCCGTAGCCTTCGGAAAAACCACAGCCAAACGCATTGATCATCGTTTTGATCTCCGCATTTGCAAGCACCTTGTCAATACTTGCCTTCTCTACATTTAAAATCTTACCACGGATCGGTAAGATTGCCTGGAAATTACGGTCACGCGCTGTCTTTGCAGATCCTCCTGCAGAATCTCCCTCGACAATAAAGATCTCACAGATCGACGCATCCCTACTCTCACAGTTGGCAAGTTTTCCGTTGGAGTCAAAAGAAAACTTCTGTTTTGTCAGAAGATTTGTCTTTGCACGTTCCTCCGTCTTACGGATCTTCGCAGCTTTCTCCGCGCAGGAGATCACAGTCTTTAATACCTCTAAATTCTTATCAAAATAAAGCTGAATCTCATCCCCGGTCACTTTTGCCGTGACACGCGACGCATCCTGATTATCCAGTTTTGTCTTGGTCTGTCCTTCAAAACGTGGGTCCGGATGTTTGATGGAAACGATCGCCGTCATACCGTTACGGACATCTGCTCCGGTAAAATTAGAATCCTTTTCTTTTAAAATCCCAAGTTCCCTCGCATAGGAATTGATGACAGTTGTAAATACCGTTTTAAATCCGGTAATATGCGTACCACCTTCTGCATTAAAAATATTGTTACAGAATCCCAGAATATTCTCATGGAACTCATTTGTATACTGAAATGCAGCCTCAACTGTGATTCCATCCTGCTCACCTTTAAAATAGACCACATCGTGAAGTACCTCATTGTTTTTATTCAGATCTTTGACAAAACCAATGATTCCTTCCTCCTCATGATATACGATATGCTCCACTTCCGGTCCACGTTTATCCTCATAAATGATCGTCAGTGCCGGATTTAAGTATGCTGTTTCATGCATACGGCTCTTTACTTCATCTTCTTTAAATCTTGTCTTTTCAAAAATCTCCGGATCTGGGAGAAAGTTGACTTTTGTGCCTGTTTTTTTCGTTTTTCCAATGGTCGGAAGTAACCCGTTTTCCAATTCGACCACCGGAATACCACGCTCATAACCATCATGATGGATATAGCCATCTCTGCTGATCCAGACATCCATATGTGTCGATAATGCATTTACAACCGAAGAACCGACTCCATGCAGACCACCGCTGGTCTTATAAGCGGAATCATCAAACTTTCCTCCTGCATGCAGTGTCGTATAAACTATACGGGCAGCCGAAACTCCCTTTGCATGCATGCCGACCGGAACACCTCGTCCATTATCCTCCACGGTACAGGAACCATCCGCTTCTAATGTTACATAAATCGTATCGCAGGCTCCCGCAAGATGTTCATCCACCGCATTGTCCACGATCTCGTAGATCAGGTGATTTAAACCTTTCCGTGAAACACTGCCGATATACATTCCCGGTCTTTTTCTTACCGCCTCAAGCCCTTCAAGAACAGAAATACTGCTCTCGTCATAGCCGCCTGTCTTTGCCATTTCTTTCTTCCCTTTCCTGCTAAATCTATTCCTTATTTACCAGATAACCTTTGTATCTGCTTCAAATTTCTATCTCTGATCCGTATCCTGACGTTTCGCATACTGCATATGTGAAATAACCATCAGTGCAAGTTTGAATGTCATCGCATCATCAAATTTACGGATATCAAGTCCAATGATCTTTTCTAACCGCTCCAGACGATACACTAAAGTATTTCTGTGTACATAAAGCTGTCTGGCTGTCTCTGATATATTAAGGTTATTTTCAAAGAATTTCTGTATCGTTGTTGTTGTCTCTTCATTAAAGATATCCGGTATCTCATCACCGAACACCTCATGAATAAACATTTCACACAGACTCATTGGAAGCTGGTAGATCAGACGTCCGATGCCGAGATAACGATATGCGATCGTCTCCTTTTCCGCATAGAAAATCTTCCCGACCTCAAGCGCCATCTTTGCCTCCTGATAGGATTTTGCAATATCCGGCAGATTATTCACCTGATTACCGTAACCGACTCTTACACGCACCATCGCCTCCGTGTGCATATTATCCACGATCATATCGGCTAACTTCTGTAATTCATCTTCACTTTTGATGTCACGTACATCTTTGATCAGCACAATACTCTGCTCGTCCACTTCTGTCACATAATCGCGCATTTTGGTTGCAAAGAGATTTTTTACAAGTTCCACTGCTGTGGAATCTTTTTTATCTTCCAGATCGATCACATAAACCACACGTTCCGCCTGCTCAATATGAAGTTTCTGCGCCTTATTATACATATCTACGACTAACATATTGCCAAGCAGGATATTCTGCATGAAATTGTTCCGGTCAAACTGTTCCATATATGCCGCCGCAAGATTCCTGATCTGGCAGACTGCTAAACGCCCTACCATATAAGCATCCTCTGCCTGCGACTTTGTCAGCAGAATATATTCCACCTCGTCATCCACGATAACTTTAAAAAAGTGATATCCTGAGAGCATCTGGCTCTCTGCCATGGAATCTGCAAAAGACGTGATCGCATCTTCTAAATTCTCCTCCGGCTCAAAGGTTGCCGCAACCGGTTTTCCTTTTTCTGTATAAAGTGCAAGATCAATTCTCGATATATCTTTTATCTCATCAAGTGCTGTCTGTATTTTATGGTTTGAAATCATAATCTGTTTCCTTTCCGATATCTCCCCTTCGTCTGGTTTACATTCATCATCTGCTTTACAATTTCAGCCTCACTGACGAACAAAAACTGGGTACATCACTGTACCCAGTTTTATTTTAAATGATGTTCTGTTTAATTTTACCGAATTAGTTGGTAATTGTCAATTCTGTTTCTTTGTCGAAAACATGAATCTTCTCAGGATCAATAGCAAGTTTGATGTGATCTCCCATACGTGCTGTTGTTCTTGAATCAACTTTTGCAGTCATGCTTGTGCCTGCTGCTTTGAAGTATAATAATACCTCAGAACCTAATAACTCGTATCCTGTTACATCAGCCTCAAATGCACAGTCTTTGTGTGCTTCGATCTCGATCTCGGAATCACCGATATCCTCTGGTCTGATACCCATAACAACAGTCTTTCCGTTGCATCCTGCATCTGCAAGTTTCTTTGCTTTTGCTGGTGGTAATACGATTGTTGTGTTATCAAATGTAAGAGATACTTTGTCTCCCTCTACTTTACATTTTGTATCGATGAAGTTCATCTGCGGAGAACCAATGAATCCAGCAACGAATAAGTTATTCGGCTCATTGTATAATTTCTGCGGAGAATCAACCTGCATGATAACACCATCTTTTAATACAACGATTCTGGTACCAAGTGTCATAGCCTCGGTCTGATCATGTGTTACATAGATGATAGTTGCTTTTAATCTGTTATGTAAGGAAGCGATCTCAGAACGCATCTGTACACGAAGTTTTGCATCCAGGTTGGATAACGGCTCATCCATAAGGAATACCTTAGGATTACGAACGATAGCACGTCCCATAGCAACACGCT
>OIYP01000248.1_pt1 | contig 37635 bp, 30 predicted proteins | sample 1588261 | NCBI WGS metagenome assembly OIYP01 (sample SAMN03283293) | human gut metagenome | biome: human-associated habitat; material: feces | host: Homo sapiens | place: Peru | collected 2012 | reverse complement strand
AGATAACTCACACGGAGGTTGTGTTGAAGTTCTTACTCCTGTAAAAAACAACAAGATCCAACTCTTGCAATACCTCTATGATAGCCAAAGAGTAATAGATTTCAACCATCTGTTGGCTGTTAAATTGAAGAATGGCGAGAAAAAGATCTTCCTGCCAGGTAATTCGAAAAAGAAGGGTGCATTACTGGCATACATGACTATCAATGATGACCATTTGTTAGCAACAGAGTCAAAAGAGATAACAACTGCAGACGTAGACAAGAATGGAAAACCAATTGTTAAGATTGTAGAGCCATTGCAATACGCTCAATTGCATCCAGCAACAGAGGAGTATAAAGATGGAAATTATGACGAAAATTGTGTTGTTTACAACAAGGAGAAAGACCACCTGATTGTTGCAACCACTGAAGGATATGTCGTATACGATGCAAACACCATGAACGAGGTCGACAAAATAGAAAGACCAGGAAAGGTTAAGCACGTAGCAATCGGCAATGGAAAAATCGTTGGACTTTATCTTAACGACAAAAACCATTCTAGCGATGACGAGGTTGGAGCAACTATCGAAGTAATAAATAGAGATGACGAAGATTTCGAAAATTCTACAAAATTCCAAACAACGGTAGGAATAAAACCAAATGATGGCAAGAATGTAGTTTTTGTTAAGGACAACTTGATATATGTTTGCCAAAGCGGACTCGGACTCTATGTTTACAACATGAAGGGTGAAGAGCAATGGCACTGGCAGATGCCAAGTGCTTGGAATGACAAGAAGAAAGTATACAAGGCATTATGTAACGGATGCTATGTAGATGACAAATACGTTTATCTAGCATATGGTTCTTATGGACTTGTCGTTTTGGACAAAAACACCCATGAGGTTGTAGCACACAGAGTAGCATCTAAGTCTGCTAACTACGTCAAAGTAAAAGACAACTACATTTATGTAGCATATGGTAGAGACCGCCTGCAGGTATACAACCTTTCTACAGGTGCTCATACAGAAACAAATTATCAAAAGAAGTAACAAAAGCAGAAATGCTTTTCAGATAATAAGAAACACCAGATGAATGCAGCTGCAACAGCTTGCAGCTGCATTCATCGTGTTTAAAAACTCATTATGAAGCGAAAAATATTACTATACTCAACTACAGTTCTGCTACTTCTCATGGCAGCACAAAGCGCTATGGCTCAGACGAAAGGCAAAAAGCCAAATAGTTTCAGCCCTAAGATGCTCGTATATGAGAACCTGAAGAACAATAATGTACTGGGACACTTTAAACAGCGCTTCGCACAACTCGACACTCTCATCAAAAACCCGATATGGGTGAAAGCACCAGTCATAGAACTGGGACTCAATAATCAGCATCACGCTGATATCAACAAGACCGACTCTCTGTTCTGGTCGAAAACTGCACATGAGCATCTTGCGCTCAACAGACACAACGGTCTGGAAGTGACCGGACAGGTTTATGCCCGACCTGACTCGTACTTCGATTCTGATGAAGACGACGCAAAAGAGGTATCAAAATATAAGATGAAGGTTCAAGCCGAACTGGGATGGAACATCATCAACTCGAAGTTCTACCAAGGCAAGGAGAAAAGAACAAAAATAGCTCTTGCCAATGAACTCGACCGCTTGCAAATAAAAAAGCGCCAAACTGCAGACATCTATGAAAAGGCAGCCGATGAGCTGACCGAACAATATAATTTCTATATCGGTACTGTCATAGCACACAGACTGGACAACCTCGACATCATGAACGAAGCGTACCAGTTTATGCTGGAAAAAGACCGAATCAGCAACGACAAGATGCTGAAAGTGATGAACGATAAGCTGGAGGCAGAATATGACATCTCCGTGCTCTGCACAGACAGAGATATCAGCAACAAGCCTATCTACCGCATCAAACCAACCAAGATTGTGGTAGACACAACAGCCCTCTGGAACCATCTGAACCAGGAAAGTCTGGATGCACGCATCATGATGGTGAAAGAACAGATTGCTGACAACGACAGCAAGCTGACCAACTACTTAAGCACTACCCGACTCACACCATTCGCAAGATGGTCGAGCTACTGGCAGAGCAACAACAAGATTTCGAACAATGCCGACGTGGGCGTAAGATTCACCATTCCTATCTGGAACGAAACGCCACGAAAACGGCAGGCACTGGAAACCCAGAAGGAAATCATACGCAGCAGCCGCGGTACCGACGTGAAAGAAATAAAACAGTCGGTAGGCATCCTGCTCAAGAAGATAGACAACCTGAACAAGGCGATAGCCACAGAGGCCTTTCATATAGATCAGACCGGCAAATATATAGAAATGCGCCGCTATGCCTACCAGAACCAGAAGCAGGGATACAACTATCTGATGCGTATGGACGAATATACGGGACTCCTGGAAAGTATGGAGCGAATGTATAAACTGATGCAGAACCGGGCCCTCGCTATCATCAATATAGAGAAAGCCGTGAGCATCTATGACAACAATAAAATCTTCAAAGAAATAGAACTTTGAATGTAAGGAAACGAGAATATGAATGAATTTCAATATAACGGCACGCCACAAGAACAGGCGATGGCTGACTTGCTGAAGACGCAGGGTCACCGCCTTGCCAGACAGCAGATTGTCTTTGCCCTGATCTTCCTGCTGGTTATCGTGCTTGCCGCCTACTATATTGTCACTCGTATGATATGGGCAACCTTCGACGGTTATATAACCCTCGATGAAAACCGTATCAGTGCCGTTGACGACATCTATATCCTTAAGGTGAACAAAGAAATGGGTGAAGTGGTACATAAGGGAGATACGCTCTACTCTTATGTACTGCTAGGTAATATTGTGAACCAATACGACCCGAACATCCTGCCTTCTGCCGTAAAGGAGACTCACGACATGGAGGTACAGGCTAAGCTCGCACAGCAGGAGATTCCTGTATTGCGTACCCGCCTCGCCGAACTGAGGAAACAGAAAGCCTCTGAAAGTTCGGACATCTACTACGGTCTTACCGACAACACCAAGCGCAATGCCCTGGATGCTGAGATTGCCGAGGTAGAAGAGGAATTGAGAAAGCAGGCCAACAAGGTGGAAATCTATGCACAGGCAAAGAACACCACCTATAACTTCATGAGCCGCAGAGGAGCCGGCAGAGCAAATGCTGCCATGCCTTACTCCAACACCGGCATCTACAACCCGGGACTTATACACTACTGCTGTGCACCAGCCGATGCCTACATCACTAAGATTAATGTAAGCGACAAGACACTGGTATTCAAGAGCGAGGAGGTAATGGTTATTCAGCACACCGACTATGCTGCCTGCCATCTGGGCGTAATCGCATACGTACCCAACGACATGGTGAAGTATATGGAAAGCCCTGACGATGCAGACATCATCATCAACAAAGACCTGGAACTGCAAGCTAAGTTGCAGATGGTAGGTCTGAGAGTAGAGGAAATACCAAAGCATCTGCAGAGTAACTTCTCGCATGATGCCAACGCAGTGGTTGCCGTCTTCACCCTGAACCCGAACCAGAGAGTACCGGCATGGGTAATGAGCAACAAACTGCCGGTAAGAGTAAGAGTGAACAAGATTGATGCCATGCTCGATCCGAAGCCACTACCGATGTACACCATCCCAGTGGGCAAGAACGAAAACGTGAAGCGAAGCAACATGATTTCGAGCGGCAACAATAATCATCAAGAACAAAAGAAATAAAGAATGATTGGACTTAGAAGAAACAAACGTGGAGACATGGTGCTCACCATCGATAGCTATATAGATATCGACTCGACACCGGACATCCAGTCCGACTACTTCGATTGTGTTTACATCAATACGAAGAGTGAGCGTGCGTTCCATGCTATACTGTATGGAGCCAGTCCAATCTTATCGTGGAAATGTAGCTACAAACCGATATTCGTCAATACAGCGGTATCGGGAAAGGAACAGATCATCGACTATATCATCGATGCCTATGTGAGCGACATGAGCAATGAAAAGGTATATGAGATTATAGACAGAATCAAGCTGGCTAGACAGAAGTATGGCGTGAAAAGCGAAACTGAACGCCCTACACAGCCTAACCAGCTCTTTGCCAATATTCTGAGATTTCTGCTCTCAAGAGACCAGCGAATCATGGGACACCGACTGCTGGAAAAATCGTCTTTGGGATATATCAACCCTATCTTCGAGCACTATCACAGTATGGGTCTCTTCCATCTCAACGAGATGTTCATGTTCATCGACTCTATGGTGGAGTACGGTTCACTGCGCATTCACCGCTTCCTGCTCAAGGAGCACCTATGCCCTAAGTGTAACCACTCTCACCTGCTCTATACAGAGTGCTGCCCGAAGTGCGGAAGTTCGAACCTGAAGATTCAGAACATCATCCACCACTTCAGCTGCGCCAACGTATCGCCGGAAAGCAGCTATAATGTGGGCGGTATGCTCATCTGTCCGAAGTGTCACAAGAAATTGCGCCACATCGGTGTTGACTATGACAGACCAGCCGTGGTATATACCTGCAACGACTGCGAGAACTCGTTTACCGCGCCTATCACCAAGTCAACCTGCTGCTACTGCCAGAGCACCTATCCAGTAAATGCCCTGGTGCCACGAGACGTAGTGGACTACGAGATAACGGAAGAAGGAATCAGAACACTGACCAGCGGCAACATCATGTTCAACAACATGGTGAACATTTATGATAACTTCATGGAATATTACCTGCTGACAAACCGCCTGCGCCGTCAGCTGATGGAAACCTACCGCAAGGATGAACTCTCGGTCATGGTAGGCAAGATATGGATTATCGATGATAACAAGGATACCGTAAAGATAAAGGAAAGCATACAGGGCAGGCTCTGTAAGCTCTTCTCCAGTCACAAGGTATCTTACAACAACAATATCTTCTACGTATCCTCTACCCTCTATGAGCAGGGCGAAACGGTGGAAGAAGCCCAGCAGAAACTGAGCAAGGAGATGTCGATAGCCATCAGAAAGCTTGCCAACCTGATAGAGCCGGACGAGATTATCTGCTGCATGCTGGAAACCAAGACGAAGACCATCGCCAACAACTATGACGAGTTCTTCAACAAACTGCAATATGTGGATATGACTCCAGACGACTACTGCCGCTACTCAGAGGAACCTCTGATGAAGGAAGAAGAGAAAGAGGTGCAGCCGCAGGAAGAGCTGCTCGATACGGAGCCGAAGGAAGATGAAAACGACAAGATACAGAAGCGCATCGTGCTCTACAAGAAACTCGTTGCCATCCTTGTCACCATCGCAGGTATACTCATACTCATGGCACTCTTGGCGCTCACCGTGCTGAGATAAGCCATCAAGAAGAAAGGGAAAAGCGTATGTTTAGCATAGCAGAACATCTGAACGATTTCTTCGACTGGATCAGCACGCTATCGTTTAGCAGTATCGTGAATACCTACTGGTTCCTCTTCTTCATCGAGATGCCAAGATATTATATCCTGGAATATCTCGTAATCGGAAACCGACTGATGAAGAGAAACCGGTTAGATAAAGAGAAAGAATATGCCAAATTCTTCCTATACCGCGAGAATCCGCTCGTAAGCATCCTCGTACCGGGAAAGAACGAAGGCAAACATATATTCAAAATGGTGAACTCGCTGGCTGAGCAAACCTACCGCAACTACGAAATCATCGTGGTAGACGATGGTAGCGACGACGACACCAAACTGATTTGCAACGACCTCTACCGGGCCGGGTATATCACCCACTACCTGAGGTTGGATACAAGAGGCGGTAAAGCTGCCGCCAGCAACTATGGAGCCCAGATGGCAAGAGGCAAATACATCGTATGTCTGGATGCCGACTCTTCGCTCGACCGTGATGCACTGGAGAAAATCCTACTCCCCTTCTACATCGATGGAATGGTGAAGGGTGTAGGCGGATGCGTGAAGGTACGCAACTACAAGGAGACCATCTGCTCATCGCTGCAGGCTTTCGAATATCTGAAGCGAATACAGGTGGGACGTATCGTAACCAGCGAACTGGGTATCTACCACATCATCTCGGGAGCATTCGGAGCTTTCGAAAGAAAGACGCTGAAGGAAATAGGCTACTGGGATATCGGACCGGGACTGGACGGTGACCTGACACAGAAGCTCCGCAAAGCCGGATATAAAGTGAAATTTGCCGAAGATGCCATCTGCATGACCAATGTACCTACCAAATGGTACAAGCTGTATCATCAGCGTATCAGATGGTCGCGCTCGCTCGTGAGATTCCGTCTACGCAAGCATGCCGACATTCTGTTGCCTACAAAGAACTGGAGTATCCTTAACTGGTTATCTAATATGGAGAGTGTGGTTTTCGACTGCTTCCTCAATTTTCTGTGGTTGTGGTATATCATCAAGCTCGCCATCACGTTTAACACGCACATCGTTGAAGTGCTGGCACTGGGCTACTTCATCAGAGTATGCTTCTCGCAGCTTGCCTTCATCCTGGTGCTGATGGTTTCAGAAAGAAAGAAAGACGTGTGGTTCCTCTACAGATACCTGCCACTGATGTCGCCTTATACAGGTTATTTCCTGCGTATCGCCCGTCTGTCGGCTCATCTGCAAGAGATCTTCTTCCGACGTTCTTACAAGGATGCCTGGAATCCGGAGAAGACTTCGCGCTATGCTCAGCTTGAAGGAATCTAAAAGAACCAAGTTACTTGCTGTAACATACTTACAGCAGGGAGCTCCCAATAAAAGAAATAACATTATATAAAACATAAACAGAATATAGTATATGATAAACAAGTCTTTTGAGTTTAAGATTGGAGTAATAGGATTGGGATATGTTGGTACTCCACTGGCATGCTTATTCTCAAAGAAATACGATACATGGGGTTATGACATCAAAGCTGAGAAGGTAGCCAAGTTAGCCAAAAGCGCGATGGAAGACAACAGACCTGTATCCAAAGCTTTGGAACAGGGACTGAAACTGACCAGCAATATTGATGACCTGAAGAAGTGTAATGTGTATATCATCGCTGTACCGACACCGGTGAACAAATCGAACAAGCCAGACATCAGTTGCGTGCGCAATGCTACAGCTGAGGTTGGCAGGATTCTGAAAGAAGGTGATATCGTAGTCTACGAGAGTACCGTTTACCCAGGTCTGACAGAAGAGGTCTGCGCTCCATTACTGGCATCTACATCAGGATTGAAGTTGAACCAGAGTTTCTTTGTAGGCTTCTCGCCAGAGCGCATCAACCCGGGCGATACTGTTCATACCATCGAGAACATCGTGAAGGTTACCAGCGGTTCTACACCCGAAGCAGCAGCTATCATCGACAGTCTCTATGCTTCAGTACTTACCCATGGCACCTACAAGGCGAAGAGTATCAGAATAGCAGAGGCATGTAAACTGATGGAGAACTGCCAGAGAGACATACAGATAGCCTTCTTCAATGAGATGGAAAAGATTTTCGACAAGATGAACATCAACATTGAAGACGTAACGGCGGCAGCTAGCACAAAATGGAACTTCGTGCCAGCTACTCCAGGACTCGTTGGCGGCCACTGCATCGCGGTAGACCCATACTACCTGATTAACAAGGCACAGGAGGTTGACGTGGTACCATCGCTGCTCTCTACAGCCCGCGAGGTTAACGAGCAGATGGCGGTATGGATAGCAGGAAAGATAAAGAATGCATCTGAAAGCAGAAAGTTCAAGGCTCCGGAGACTAACGTGCTGATTCTCGGCTTCTCATTCAAGCCAGACAGCGATGATATCAGAAACACAAAAGTAGCCGATCTCTATATCAACCTGGTAGGAGCAGGTTACAAAACCACACTCTACGATCCTTTGGTAGATGTAGAGGAAGTAAAAAAAGATTATAACATTAAGGTGACAGATGATCCTAAAGTTCTGGAAAAGGAGTACCAGATTGTGGTAATCGGTACCCATCACAAAGTGTTTGACAGTATTGACATGAACAAACTTATCTCGGATAAAGGATTCATGTGCGACATTTATGGCATTCACAAGCCAAGAAGCTAGAGCTTCAAGACCAGATAGAACCTTTATAATAAACCAGTGAAAAATGGAAAAGAACAAAGTGCTAATCGTCGATGATATTTCAGAAAATATTGAAACTATTTCTGAAATGATAAAGGACTTTGACATCGACGTGAAAACTGCAAATGGCGGAAAAGAAGCCATTGAACTGATTGACTCATTCAAGCCGGACGTGATACTGCTCGACTTGATGATGCCAGATGTAACTGGGTGGGATGTAATAGACCATGTACGCTCTAAATACTCGAAAAGTGAAATGGTCATCATCGTGGTTTCCCTGTTAAGCAACAAGGATAATGTGGATGAATGCTACGAGCTTGGAGTAAACGACTACATCACAAAGCCTATCATCAAAGCCCGTCTCACCAGTTCGCTAGACGCTCATCTAAGCAGTCTTGCAAGAGGCTAAAGTGCCTCTTGCAAGATTGCATCTGCATGAGCTATGCGATCACTAGTAGGAGGATCTATGCCTTCCAGCGGGTAGGCAACACCTAGTTTCTCATACTTGTAGATACCCATCGTATGATAGGGTAAGACATCTATACGCTCAATATTAGAGAGTGTAGAAAGAAAATCGCGCAACTGATAGAGGTATTCATCCTTGTCGGTAATACCTGGAATCAGGACGTGACGAATCCATACTGGTTTGTGTATTTCGCTTAAATATCGTGCACAATCCAGTATGTTCACATTAGAATGGCGGGTGAGTTTATGATGCTCTTCATCGTTGATATGCTTGATATCAAGAAGAACAGTATCTGTAACGGCCATCAGACGCTCGAATTTATCGAAGAAAGCACCCTCTTTCCTAAATGGTTGCGCTGATGTATCAAGACAAGTGTTGATGCCACGCTGATGGGCTTTCTCGAAAAGTTCGATGAGAAAGTCTATCTGCATCAGGGCTTCTCCACCACTCACAGTAATACCGCCCTTGTCACCCCAATAACTCTTGAATCGCTCTGCCTTATCCAGCAGGTCATCTGCACTCCATTCCTCTCCTACTCCCGTCTTCCATGAATCCGGGTTATGGCAGAACTGGCAGCGCATCGGACACCCCTGCAGGAAAATCAAAAATCTGATGCCTGGTCCATCTACTGAACCAAAGCTCTCTATGCTGTGTACAAATCCTTTATGCATTCTTTCGAAGATCATATACTCCCCACAATGCAAAAAGACTCATAAATAAGGCGATAACACCCAAAAAAATAAATACACCCATAATTATTTTATCTTTTTAGAAATGATTAAAAACAAGAAGCCCAAAAAGGTAAAGAACAAGACTATAAGAACTCCTAACATATAAAGAGTTACTTTATCAATATCTTCCTTCATGATGCTCGCCAGAAGAACACCACCAATAACTAACTTAGCAATGTCCAAACAGAACTTACTCGCTTCAGCAAATAAAGTCCTTTTCCCATCTTTTGATAAATTCATACTGCAAAATTAGTAAAATAATCAATATCTTACTCTATTTTGCAGTTAAATAAGCTAAAATGCCCGCTAAATATCCTCGGAAAGAAAATCTAGCGGGCAATCTATATATTACAAAGAGACAAGAGAATTCTTCACTCTTCCCTCTTCATTCTTCACTTCCTTAGAGTCTCTCGTGAGCCTGACGAGCGATTACGTCGAGCTGCTGCTCACGTGTCAAGTCGATGAACTTAACAGCGTAACCACTCACACGGATGGTGAAGTTCTGGTACTCTTCCTTCTCTGGGTGCTCCATCGCATCCTTGAGCTTGTCGATACCGAATACGTTCACGTTCAGGTGGTGAGAACCCTGGTTGAAGTAACCATCCAATACACCTACCAATGTCTGGGCACGCTCCTCGTCGTTATGTCCGAGAGCACCTGGACTGATGGTCTGAGTATTAGAGATACCATCGAGAGCATACTCGTATGGCAACTTAGCTACTGAGTTCAATGAAGCCAAAAGACCGTTCTTCTCTGCACCGTAAGATGGGTTAGCACCTGGAGCCAATGGAGCACCGGCTGGACGACCATCAGGCATGTTGCTGGTGTACTTACCGTATACTACATTTGATGTGATAGTCAGGATAGATGTAGTAGGCTCAGAATTGCGGTATGTATGATGCTTCTTGATCATGTTCATGAAGGTCTTGAGCAACCATACTGCAATCTCATCAGCACGCTCATCATCGTTACCGTAACGTGGGAAATCGCCCTCGGTCTTGAAGCTGAGAGGGAAACCGGTCTCATCACGGACGATGTTTACCTTGGCATACTTGATAGCTGAGATAGAGTCAACTACGTGGCTGAAACCAGCGATACCTGTAGCGAAAGTACGACGAACATCTGTATCGATGAGCGCCAACTCTGCTGCCTCGTAGAAGTACTTATCGTGCATGTAGTGGATGAGGTTCAATGTCTTCACATAAACGCCAGCCAACCAGTCCATCATATCCATGAAACGTGGCATGAACTCCTCGTATGTCAATACATCACCCTCAACGGCGCGATACTTAGGACCGCACTGCTCGCGTGTCTTTGAATCAACACCGCCAGATACAGCGTAGGTCAAGCACTTAGCTAAGTTGGCACGTGCACCGAAGAACTGCATTTCCTTACCTGTCTGTGTAGCAGATACACAGCAGCAGATGCTATAGTCGTCACCCCAAACCGGGCGCATTACGTCATCGTTCTCATACTGGATAGAACTTGTCTTTACAGAAATCAAAGAAGCGTAGTGCTTGAATGCCTTTGGCAAGCGAGAGCTATAGAGTACTGTCAAGTTTGGCTCTGGTGAAGGACCCATGTTCTCCAATGTGTGGAGGAAACGGAAATCGTTCTTGGTAACCATTGAGCGGCCATCCTGACCCATACCACCTACTTCGAGAGTAGCCCAAACTGGGTCACCTGTAAAGAGTTCGTTATAAGAAGGGATACGGGCGAACTTAACCATACGGAACTTCATGACCAAGTGGTCGATGAGCTCCTGAGCCTCATCCTCGGTAAGAGTACCCTCATTCAAATCACGCTGGATATAGATATCGAGGAATGTAGAGATACGACCTACAGACATCGCAGCACCATTCTGAGTCTTCACAGCTCCGAGGTAACCGAAGTACAACCACTGAACTGCCTCGCGAGCGTTCTTGGCAGGCTGAGAGATGTCGTAACCATACAACTGAGCCATCTCCTTCAAGCCCTTGAGCGCCTTGATCTGCATAGAAACCTCTTCACGAAGACGGATTACTTCGTCAATCATCTCACGGTCGCCCATATTAGCGAGGTCGTTCTTCTTCTCCTCGATGAGGAAGTCGATACCATAGAGGGCTACACGACGGTAGTCACCTACGATACGTCCACGACCGTAAGTATCAGGAAGACCGGTAAGAATATGGTTATGGCGAACGAGCTTCATCTCTGGAGTATAAGCATCGAATACGCCATCATTATGAGTTTTGCAATACTTGTGGAAGATTTCGTGGAGCTTCTCTGATGGCTGATAGCCATATGTTGTACAAGCCTGCTCCGCCATCTTGATACCACCGTAAGGCATGAAGGCACGCTTCAGAGGCTTATCAGTCTGAAGACCTACCACTTTCTCCAAATCCTTTGTACCTTCACCAATATAAGCAGCACCATAAGCTGTCAATCCTGAAACGATTTCTGTTTCCATATCAAGCACACCACCCTTGGCGCGCTCCTCCTTCTGGAGTTCCTTCAACATACCCCAAAGGGTGTTAGTTGCCTGAGTTGGTTCTGCAAGGAACGACTCATCGCCGTCATAACAAGTGTAGTTGTTCTGAATGAAATCACGAAGATTCACTTCACTCTGCCACATGTTTCCTTTGAAACCTCTCCATTCTGTTTTCATCATTTTGATACTTTTTTTTTATAAAGTTAATAATTATATATTTTGCACACACTATCTATTTTGAGTTGGTTTTATACCTATATATATAGTAAAATAAAAAAGCCCGAACACGTTTGTGCCCGGGTTTTTACGCACCTTCATTTGAAGGTGCGTAAATCATGATGTTATCGTTCTTTCCGACAGCATCTGTTTTTCCTACATATCCTAAGTTAATTCCCACTTTTAATTTCATGTTTTTTTAAATTCATTATTTGTAATTGGCTTGCAACAGTTTTGCAATGCAGGTGCAAAGTTACGACAATAAAATGAGAAAAGAGAAGAAAACCGAAACATTCTTCTCTTTTCTATGAAAAATCATCATTTATGAGTATCATTCTACTGATTCTCAAAAAAATGATTGAGATTTCCGATGAATAATCCGAAACACTTGTCATGAATCTGACGTGTCATGGTAACAGGGTTCTCCGCATTCAGAATAGTACCGCTCATTGCCACACCGATGCCCAATTCTGCAAGCGGATCTATATCGTCTGGAGTCAAACCTCCGATGGCTACCATAGGCAGAGAGATTTTATTCTCCCTCATCTGCTCAATAATCTGGCGATAACCTTCTATACCCAACACCGGAGAGAGTTTCTCCTTGGTAGTAGTATAGCGGAACGGACCACAACCGATATAGTCAGCCCCCTGTTCATGCAAACGACGAATATCATCAAATGTATTGGCTGTGCCTCCGATAATGAATTCATCACCCAGGAACTTACGGGCCTCATCAACCGGCATATCATTTTTTCCAAGATGTACACCATCTATCTGTAACTTCTTCACCAGTTCTACACGGTCGTCGAGGATAAAAGTTGCACCGGCACCCTCGCAAGCCAACTTTAACTTACGGGCTATAGGCTCAACCTCTTCATCGGTAGCACCTTTCATGCGAAGCTGAACCCAATCACATCCTCCGATAAGTGCCAGATAGGCTCCTTCGAGATAAGAGAAGCGCTCGTTCTGATGCGTGATAAACTGAAAGCTCGTCTGAAAATGAGCTAATGCTAAAGACTTGTTCATACGTACTATAAAATATCAATTTGCTTGCAAAGGTACTACATTCACCCGACAAAATCCTATAATTTACCTTTTTTAAACTTTGTCATTTTCGGCAAAAATAATCCAAAATAGGCTACAAATTTGCAAAAATAACGAAAAATCCTCATTATTAAACGATTTGTAAACATCATTAAGAGGATTTTTTATTAATTTTGCAGCCGAATTATTAGTTGAAACAAAAAACAATATATATAATATGACATTATCAACTACAATCAAGACACTCGCCTTTGCCTCTATCCTGGCGTTGGCTCCATCGCAGATGATGGCAGCACAGAAAGGCGGTACTTTCACTACTGGAGACAAGACATTCCTCCTTAATGGCAAACCATTCGTAGTAAAGGCTGCCGAGTTGCATTACCCTCGTATCCCTCGCGCTTATTGGGAGCATCGCATCAAGATGTGCAAGGCGCTTGGCATGAATACCGTCTGCCTCTATGTGTTCTGGAACATCCATGAGCAGCAAGAAGGAAAGTTCGATTTTACGGGTAATAACGATGTGGCTGCATTCTGCCGACTGGCTCAGAAGAACGGCATGTACGTGATTGTACGTCCGGGTCCATACGTTTGTGCAGAATGGGAAATGGGCGGTCTGCCTTGGTGGCTCTTGAAGAAAAAGGATATCCGTCTGCGTGAGCAAGATCCATACTTCATGCAGCGTGTAGAAATATTCGAAAAGGAAGTAGGCAAGCAGCTGGCTCCGCTCACTATCCAGAATGGTGGCCCTATCATCATGGTTCAGGTGGAGAATGAATATGGTTCTTACGGAAAGGACAAACCATACGTAAGTGCTATCCGTGACATCGTCCGCAAATCAGGCTTCGACAAGGTAAGTCTCTTTCAGTGCGACTGGTCATCCAACTTTCTGAACAATGGTCTCGATGACCTTACCTGGACCATGAACTTCGGTACAGGTGCCAACATCGACCAGCAGTTTAAGCGTCTCGGCGAAGTTCGTCCTAACGCTCCAAAGATGTGTTCTGAGTTCTGGAGCGGCTGGTTCGACAAGTGGGGAGCACGCCACGAGACCCGTCCTGCCAAAGATATGGTTGAAGGAATGGACGAGATGCTGAGCAAAGGTATCAGCTTCTCTCTCTATATGACCCACGGCGGAACTAGCTTCGGTCACTGGGCAGGAGCCAACTCTCCAGGTTTCCAGCCAGACGTAACCTCATACGATTACGATGCCCCTATCAACGAATGGGGATTGGCTACACCTAAGTTCTACGAACTGCGGAAGATGATGGCGAAATACAACGACGGCAAGAAGTTGCCAGCCGTGCCTAAGGCTCCAATGTCTATCATCAAGGTACCGGAGTTCAAGTTTACCGAATACAAGCCTTTGAGCTACGGTATCGGAAAGGAAAAGGAAAGCAATGCTCCACAGAGCTTCGAAGATATGGATATGGGATGGGGAACCTTAGTTTACGAGACCACAGTTCCTGCCATCGAAAGCATATCTACTTTGACTGGTGAATTCCATGATTTTGCCCAGGTATATGTGAACGGAAAATATGTTGGCAAGATTGACCGTGTAAAGAACGAGAAATCACTCGAATTGCCAGCGATGCCACAGGGAGCCCAGCTCACCATTGTGGTAGAAGGTATGGGAAGAATCAACTTCGGTCGTGCCATCAAGGATTACAAGGGTATCATCGGCAACGTAACCATCACTACACAGAAAAACGTAACCATCACTACACAGAAAGAGGATTGCGAGTTGACTCTCACCCCTACCCGATGGAACAACAGTACCATTGCTGATGATTATCAGACAGCGGTAAAGGCACTCGCCATGCCAACCAACAAGATGCGCGGTCTTCAGACCAAAGCAGGCTACTATCGTGGCTACTTCAATATCAAGAAGGTGGGCGATACCTTTATTAATATGGAGGCTTTCGGCAAGGGTCAGGTTTACGTGAATGGTCATGCCCTCGGTCGCTTCTGGCAGATTGGTCCTCAGCAGACCCTGTATCTCCCAGGTTGCTGGTTGAAGAAGGGAAAGAACGAGGTTATCGTGCTCGATGTAGTTGGTCCTAAGGGCGAGGCTGGTAAGCCAGGTTCTACCGTGGCTCCAACAGCCTTCTGTCAAGACCATCCGGAACTCGACAAACTGAACCTCTAAAAGAGCAACAAGCACAACGAGCCTGGCCATCGAGCGTTAAGGGTTTCAAACTCTATGTAAAGAAGTAATGTTTTGACATTTTAGTATAGTCATAAACCAACAGACATAAGTTTCGATAAAAGTATAACATTCAATTGCTTAAATTATTAAATCAATGTAAAACTATTAGAAAATAGATTAAAAGTTAGTTAGAATGAAAGGGGCTGATGTGATATCAGCCCCTTTTCTTGATTCATCCCCAAGAGCCCCCAAACACCTCTTTTTGTTTTTTTATACATTCCTATGCATTTATATGAATTCTTTTCCGTACCTTTGCACTAAAATACAAAACATCACTTTTTATGTTGACAGATATTGAAATAGCTAAATCAGTAAAATTGCGCCCTATCAATGAAGTGGCAGCAGAACTTGGAATCCATGAAGACCAAGTGGAAAACTACGGCCGTTACATCGCTAAGATTACTACGGACAAGATTGACACCAACAAGTTTAAGAATCACCATCTCATCCTTGTTACAGCTATTAGCCCTACAAAGGCTGGTAATGGTAAGACTACGGTATCTGTAGGTCTCGCATTGGGCATGCAGAAGATTGGCAAGAAGTCAGTCGTAGCCTTGCGCGAACCATCTCTCGGTCCATGCTTTGGCATGAAGGGTGGCGCAGCAGGTGGCGGTTACGCCCAGGTTTTGCCTATGGATAAGATCAATCTCCACTTCACCGGCGATTTCCATGCCATCACAGAGGCCAACAACATGATTTCTGCCCTTCTGGACAATTACCGTTTCCAGCACGAAGCAGAGGGTTTCAAACTCAAGAAGATTCTTTGGCGTCGCGTCATGGATGTGAACGATAGAGGTTTGCGCCGCATCATCACCGGTATAGGAGATAAGAACGGCATCGAGACAGAGTCTGGTTTCGATATTACGCCAGCTTCTGAGATTATGGCTATCATGTGTTTCGCAACAAGCATCGATGATCTTCGTCGCCGTATCGATAATATCCTCCTGGGCATCACCGAGGATGACAAGCCATTTACCGTAAAGGATATGGGTGTAGGTGGCAGTATCGTAGCTCTCCTTCTCGATGCTTTGAAGCCAAATCTGGTTCAGACAACAGAGGGTACACCGGCATTTGTTCATTGCGGTCCTTTTGCCAACATTGCTCATGGCTGCAATTCCGTCATGGCTACAGCCGCTGCTCTTGAGTATGGCGACTATGCCATTACAGAGGCAGGATTCGGTGCAGATCTCGGTGCAGAGAAGTTCTATGACATCAAATGCCGCAAGACAGGTTTGCAACCAGACCTCACAGTTCTCGTTGTTACCCTCCAGGCGTTGAAGATGCATGGTGGTGTAGCTCAGGAAGATATCAAGAAGCCAAACATCGCAGGAATGGAAGCCGGTTACTGGAACCTCGACAAGCACGTAAAGAACCTGCAGAGCTTTGGGCAGACTGTAGTGATTGCATTCAACAAGTTTGCAACCGATACAGATGAAGAAATAGAAGTATTGCGCAAGCATTGCGAGGAGATGGGTTGCGGTTTCGCCGTAAACAACGCCTTTGCCGAAGGCGGAAACGGTGCCATTGAACTTGCCAACCTCGTAGTGAAGACCATTGATGAGCGTCCATCAGCCCCTCTCTATTTTGCTTACGATGATAACGATAGCGTTGAAGAGAAGATAGAAAAGGTTGCATTCAATCTTTACGGAGCAGGCAGCGTGACATTGAGCGATTCTGCCAAGGCGATGATTGAAGAGATCAAGAAGCTGGGTGCTGAAAAGTTCCCTATCTGTATTGCCAAGACTCAGTACAGTTTCTCTACCGATGCCAAGGCATACGGTCCTACAGAAGGTTTCGAACTCCACGTTCGCGACATCACCGTAAATATGGGTGCCGAGATGATTGTAGTCATCGCTGGTCCTATCATGCGTATGCCGGGCTTACCAAAGAGCCCACAGGCTGAGCGCATTGATGTAGTAAACGGTGAGATTATTGGTCTTTCTTAAGCACTACAGATTTCACAGATTCATATAAAAAAAGCCCAGGGCGTGATGTCTTGGGCTTTTTCATTTATCTCATACTGAATTCGCAACCACAATATAACTGATTATAGAATTCATTGATTCTCAAGAGTTCACCTCGGCGATTCTGTAAACCGCCCTTCCGCCAATTCATATCCCACCATTCTACATCAGGATAAGCCTCAACGGCAAGATGACCGGCAGTATCTATCTGCCTGATATTCTTCCAGCGCGAAGATGCCAACGTGGTAGTAAGAAGGTGAAATCCATGCTCCTGCGCATACTTGGCTGCATGAGAGAGGCGGAACTGAAAGCAGACAGAACAACGACCGCCACGCTCGGGCTCATCCTCTAAACCCTTAATAACAGAAAGCCACTCCTGATGATCATACTCATCCTCTACATAAGGTACATTCTGGGCTTCCAGAAATCGTTTCAGTTCATGTTTACGGACATCATACTCCTGCTGAGGATAGATATTGCTGTTACTGAAATATACAGTAGGCTTCATACCATTACGAAGCATACATTCTACGATAGCCGCCGAACAAGGTGCACAACAAGCATGCAACAAGACAGCCTGACCTTCAGACTTGCTTCCATCCGGGAGAGTAAGTTTTACGTATTTATATTGTTCTTCTACAGGAATCTTCATTATTATCAATATTAAATATAAAATATAAAATGTGAACAGCTACTTCTGATGTGAAGTATTTTCGCTTTGCTTCAAAAAACAAATGGAGTACAATCTCACGACACCCCCCATTTGCCCAAATATATGCGAAAACTAGTGCAAAGGTACAACATTTATTCGAACCGCCAAATTTTTAACACGTTTTTTTCATCACAATGGTTCAAGCGGCAAACATTTAACTGTATTTTAACACTTAAACACCAGTTTTGTTATCTTTAAGAACTATAAATCACGTTTCAGCGTGATAACTGTCAGTTCAGGCCATGCGCCTAGGCGGAAAGGGAAAGAACCACCAATACCCGATGATACATAGAGCATCTGCTCACCAATCCGGTAAGCTCCGCCCCACTCTTTGAAAGCCATGCGGGCAGGCGTCCATTTACCTATTTTCAATTGTCCGGCATGCGTATGTCCCGCCAGAGTAAGTTGTATCTTCTTACCAACTACTTCTCTGCGCCAATGGTGAGGATCATGACTCAAGAGGATTTTAAACATATCTGGATTCAACCCCTTCATCGCTTTCTTCAGATTACTGCGATTGGTGAAAGGAGGCTGACCGGGATTCTCTACGCCGATTACAGCGATAGATGCCATACCATGACTCACCACATGATGTTCGTTCATCAGCTGATGCCACCCCAGACTTTCCTGATAACCATAGAGCATACGGCGGTTTCTCTTCAAAGCGCCAATAGAATGATTGTTGCCATATTCACAATAATCATGATTTCCCCAGATAGAATAGATGCCATCTGGCGCATGAAGCTGCCCCAGCGTATCCAGATAAGGCTCCACTTCGCTGGCTTGGTTATTGACCAGATCGCCCGTAAAGAGAATCATATCGGGTTCTTCATTGTTGGTCGCATCCACCACCTTCTGCACGAAATCATTGCCGGGAGGAAACGAACCGAGATGAAAGTCGGTAATCTGTACCAGACGGTAACCATCAAAATAAGGTGGCAAATCGGGCGAGGTAAAGGTAATATGTTTCAGTTCTAACCGCTTCCAACCCTCCATAAAGCCGAAGGCAAACCACCCCATTACACCCAAAGCAGGAATCAGAGCAAAGAACCAAGGAAGAAATGCATCGAACAGGATGAAGACAACCTTAGGGAATGCCGAGAAAAGTATGGTAGTAAAGAGTACACGGACTGACAACTTATGGAAGAACCCCATCTGCAACCCGACTTCGGCAAGAACAAGTAACAACGAGGGAACCCACCATAAGATGGCTAGCAGCAAAGGCCACTCACTCACCCCGATGTGCCAAAGCCAGAAGTCAGGCAGAAATGCCAGAACCGACATGACTACTATATAGAATATGGATCTTAATATCTTTTTTAATACCTTCTTCATTGTTTTTCTTTATAACTGGGTACAAAGGTACGATAATTCATAGACAATACAAAATAAATTTAAATATATTTTCAATGTTTTGTTATTTGAGAAGATTGCATTATCTTTGCACATAGAAAAATTAAATAAAATGGCACGACGACTAAGAAAAAAACGCATAGCAATCATATTGCTTACCTTTACAGCAATCGTAGGATGGACTACACACAGCTGTATATCTCGCTGTACATCAGCAGCAGATAAGAACAAGGCGGCAGATTCGCTCCCTAGGGTTCACATCAACGATTCCATCTCAAATGCCCTGACAGAGGGGAAGGAATATCATGAGATGGACTCGGTAATAGAAAGGTTTCTCAAAAGATGGGAAATCAATGGAGCCCAACTCGTCATCACCCGCAACGACTCGCTACTCTATGCCCGCGGATTCGGAATGGCGGATAAGGAGCGAGGCATCAGAATGGAGCCTAACATGCTGATGCGCTTCGCCTCCGTATCGAAACTGATTACAGCCGTAGGTATCATGAAATTGCAGGAGATGAAGAAACTCAAGCTGAACGAGAAGGTGTTTGGCGAAAAGGGAATCCTGCGCGATACCGTTTACAACAACAGTATCAAGGACAAGCGATATTACGATATCACCGTAGAACAGTTGCTGCGCCATCAGGCTGGTTTCAACAACTATGCCGGCGACCCTGTATCTTCCACCCGCTACATCATGATGCAGAACCATCTCAAAACGCCACCTGATCACCCTACCCTGCTCAAGATTCTCTTGAAGCGCCACTTGGGTTATACTCCTGGCGAAGGCAAATGCTACAGTAATCTGGGCTACATGATTCTCTCCATGATCATAGAAAAGAAGAGCGGAATGAAATATGAAAACTTCATACAGAAGTATGTGCTCCACCCTGCCGGCTGCTACGACATGCATATTGCGGGAACTTACTTAAAGGACCGCCGACCTAACGAGACGAAGTACTATATGCACCAGGGCAGCATCCCTGTGTATGAATACAACAACAGTGGACGACTGGTGGAGAAATGCTATGGTGACACCGACCTTCCCCGCCTGTCGGGTGCAGGAGCCTGGTGTGGTTCGGCAGCCGAGCTGAGCCGTTTCATAGCCAGCATCGATGGTTTGCCACATGTCAAGGATATCCTCAGCAAGAAGAGTATCGAGTTTATGACGCGCGAGCAGGCTGACCACCAATACTCTATCGGTTGGAACTATACACCAAAGAGCGACAAACCATGGATTCGTACCGGTTCGCTAGCAGGCACATCAGCCATCGTCCTGAAATATCCGGATAACCAATGCTGGATTCTCATCACGAACACATCTACATGGAAAGGCCACGGCTTCTCTAACGATACTATAGCTTTCTTCGAGAAACTGAGAAAGAAATATATGACAAACATGCCAAAGAAAGACTTGTTCTTATAAAACCAAAAAGAGGGTGAATCAGAAGTAAATGATTCACCCTCTTTTTATATTAATACTATGTTGTCTGAAAAGATAATTATACCTTAGAATGTATACTTCAAACCAATCTGGCCACGCCAGCGGCTGTAGTATGAGCTAGGATACTTGAGAGGCATATCAGATGAGTTAGCAAACTGGAACACGCCATCACCCTTGTACGTGATAGGAGAAATAATCTCGCTGTTATAACCACTACTGAAGGTACGGCCCCAATCCTTGTTCAGGAGGTTAGCCACGTTCATGATATCCAAAGTAAGTTCCAAAGCATGTACATACTTACCTGTACGGATGCCAAACTTCTGACCGAAGTGGAAATCGAAATGACTTTCGAACGGCAAGTTAGCACCATAACGCTCGAAGTACTCACCACGATGATCCTTCACATAGTCTGTAGTAGCAAGCCACTGCTTCAAATTAGCACGCTGCTGCTCAGCAGTATAAGCATCAGTACCCAAGAACTTCATTTGGTCTACCTGCGCATCTGTAGGGATGAAAATCAAGTCATTACTTGTACCATTATCTCCGTTAATATCTCCACTATAAACGAGAGAGTAAGGAGAACCGCTCTGACCCTGGTAGATAAGGCCTACTGTAGTGGTAAACAACTTGTTGGTTCCCCAGTTGAAGTGATAGAAAGCAGAAGCCTTCACTGTATGAGGCACATTATAAGCACTATTAGCCAACTCTGGGTTGTTTGAGAAGCGATAAGTATGAGTATTACGCCAGTTGCTCTGAGCAACAGATGAGGTCATACTGCTTACAGACTCTGAGTGAGTGAATGTATAAGATGCATTCAGATCAAGACCGAACGCAAAGTGCTTAGCTGCAGACAAAGACAGGCTGTAGCTGTAGCCCTTGCTGGTATTATACATTGCATAGATGTTGTTAAACGACTTAGCATCTGCCACCTTTGTATAAAGAGGACGGTTATCCCAGTTCATGTAAGAGGTCAGAGACAAGGTCTTACCAGTCTCCTCATAAGCCAAGTTCTTGTAATAAACATCATTCAGACTCTTGCTGAAGATACCCTCAGCAGTCCAGTCGATACCCAGGAGATTGAAATCGAAACCAAGATTAACACGCATAGACTGAGTGAACTTGAAATCCTTGTCAAACACATTGATCAGCTGGCTACCGAGAGCCTTCAGTTTATCTGCATTCTGAGTCTGCTTGTTAGGGTCAATGATGAGCTGCACATCAGAATTATTTTTTGCAGAGTAAGAAGATGTCTGCACACCAGTATTCGTAAAGTTGTTGCTCAACCAGACGAAAGGAATACGACCAGTGAATACACCGATACCTCCACGAAGGATATATTTGCGGTTCTTCTCAATATCCCAACGGAAACCTACACGAGGACTCCACATTGGTGTACTGGCAAGTTTCTGATTGGTTTTGAAACCATATCCCTTACCTGCTGCCCACTCATTGAATTTAGCATTCTCGGTAGGCGTATCAAAGAACAGAGGCATATCCATACGGAGACCATAGGTGAGCTGGAAGCTGTCTGTCACATCCCACTTGTCCTGTACATAAAAGCCCAGCTGAGCTGCACTAAACTCTGGTGCCCAACGAGGATTACCAGTCACCTCAACATTAGCCTGTGTGAAGTAGAAGTTCTTGATATACTTACCATCACCTCCAAAACCATCAGCTCCACAACCCTTATAATAATTTAGGAAGTCGTCTGGAGTATCAAAATAATAGCATCCATAGAGATTCTGAAGGAAGAGGTTAGAGAACTTGTAAAGCTCATTATGTGTACCGAATGTCAGTGTATGATTCCCCTTGAACCATGTAAAGTTATCTTCGAGGGTATAAATGTCCTGATTCAATCCATTAGCCATTGAGGAATATTCATTACCGATATTCATGGTACCATTTCCTACCTTATAGATAGTGATAGATGGCGCTGGCTTACCAGAAGTACGCTCATCACGAACACGAACGTAAGATACACGTGCCTCATTGCTCAGGTTTGGAGAGATGCGGCTCTGCAACTCTGCGGCGAAAGAATGAGTTTTAGATTTGAAATCATACAAGTGATCGGTAGTATTCAATGTAGCAATACCACCCAGACCAAGCGTCTGCTTAGCATCAACATAACTCCAACGTACAGAGAACTTGTTGAACTCGTTGATATTCCAATCCAACTTCAAACCAGCTTTCTGGCTCTTCACGTTCTTATCTTTATCTGCCCATGAAGTTGCATAATCATAACCCTGACGGTTAGCCAAGTCATAAATCTTAGACATCAAGTCCTTAGCCAAATCCGGATTAAACTTAACATCTGGAGAATCGATGGTATACTGAGTTGGGTACGACTTTTCTGAATTCTCATAGTTTGCGAAGAAGAAGAGTTTGTTCTTGATGATTGGACCACCGAGCGTAAATCCGAACAAAGTTTCCTTCTCATCATCATAAGGCTGAGCATAGGTACCATCCATATTCTTATAATGACGACCTACCAAATCCTGGTTGTTCCCATAGAAATAGGCACTTCCATGGAAGTCATTGGTACCGCTCTTAGTTACCGCGTTGATGGCACCACCGGTAAAACCACCCTGGCGAACATCGAAAGGAGCGATATTTACCTGAATCTGGTCAATAGTCTCCATAGAAACAGGCTGAGATCCTGCCTGACCACCATTACTGCCATTAGCAGTAAGACCGAACACGTCGTTATTCATCACACCATCAATCTGGAATGAATTATAACGGTTGTTCATACCGGCAAATGACATAGAACCAGACTGTCCGTTCGTAGTAAGCTGTGGATTCAGGCGAGCCACATCCGCAATACTGTGCGAGATAGAAGGCATATCAGCTATCTGCTGAGCATTGATACTCATGGCCGCACCGGTCTTCGTACCATTCAGACCAGCCTTACCCGAAACAACAACCTCCTGAAGCTGCTTGGCATCTTCCTGAAGAGAGCAAGAGAGATTTTGGCTTTCACCCAAGTTCAGACTGACATTGTTGAAAACCTTGTCCTTATATCCGATATAAGAGATACTTACCTTGTAAGGACCACCAGGACGCATACCCTGAATAGTATAGCGACCATCTACATTTGTTACAGCACGATACACAGTACCAGATGGCTGGTGTGTAGCAGTAACAGTAGCCCCAATAACGGTTTCGCCATTGGAAGAAATTTTACCACTAATGCCTGAAGTGGTAATCTGAGCCATTGCCGAAGTCACCATGAAGGCGAGCAAAGCCAGAAGTAGTTGCAATCTTTTCTGCATGTTGTTTGAATTCTTTTGTGAATAAATAAAGAGAGAACCGCGCACCTCGTACCGTGTGCATTCACTCTTATAAACAAATATGTTGCAAATATAAACATTTTTTTTGAGACAACAAGCAAAAAACAGAGAAAAATGATAGAATACACCCAAAAAGATGCAAATAAACGAAAAAAAAGATGCACTTCCCTCGAAAAAGAGAAGTGCATCGCGATAGAATTATTCTAATGGGAACTCTTCCCATGCATCAAACTTATTTCAACAAATCTTTGACCTCTGACAAATTACCATCATTGGCAGCTGGTTTGATTGAAAGGAGATAATTAAGCAAAGGATAAACATCTACGTTTTTAAAGACTTTATCCTTAACATATCCTTTTTTAAAATCAGGGCCAGCTGCACGGAATAGGACATGCATATCGCTATAAGTTGGATCAAAGCCATGATTTCCGGCTAAGACCTCATTCTTATCACTGGGTACCCAACCTATGTCTGTAGTAACAACAATGTCGGCAATGTTCTCATTTGTACCATAATTTAAATAGGCAGGCATTTCTGATTTACGCCATGCTCTAATATGAGGTACCTTAGAAAGAGCTTTCAGTATTTTATTTTCACATCCCTTATTGGTATATATCATCGTAGGGAATCCCATTGCTATGTTTTTGTACCATGACTTATCCAAATAATGGGTCAGATTAATGATACGTTCATTCGAGTTACGGTCCATACCATGGTCTGCTGTCACAATCAGGTTCACATTTTTACCATCGGGCATATTCTGGATATCTTTCCATAACTGTCCGAGAAGGCAATCTAAGGTCTCTACTTGCATACGGGTTTGCCTACTCTCAGGACCATAAGTATGACCTGAATGGTCAGGCTCATCAAAATAAGCCATGATAAGCTGTGGGCGCTTATCTTCCGGCATTTTGAGCATCCGCTCTATTTCTGCTATTCGCTCAACATAAGTCAGCAACGGTTTCTGCTCATAATTATAATAGATATCAGGATAAGTGCCCTGTATGGCAACATCTGAGCCAGGCCAATAAACCACGCCTACCCGCTTTCCCTGTCGTTTGGCGGTAATCCAAACAGGTTCACCTCCCCAGAAGCGGGGATCCATTTTTGTTGTTTTATCACCTAAACTAAACACCAGTCCACTCTTTTTATCAAGAAATTTATTGGCTATAATTCCATGATGATCAGGAACCAAGCCCGTTGCCAGAGTATAATGGTTAGGGAACGTAACAGATGGAAACGAAGGCTGCATAATAGCTTTTACTCCATCCTGTGCCAAATTGTCAAGAAAAGGCGTATCATACATCTCGGGATAATCCCAACGGCATCCGTCTAAGGAAATTATCACGGTTCGATGTTCCTGTGCCAGACTTACAGAAAAGGGAGCCAGGAAAGAAATCAATAATAATAATATTTTTTTCATTATGATCTATTTTATTTGAAACCAAAGAGGGGATGTACTGCCAAACAGAAGAACATCCCCCAAATATAACTGTACTTATGGACTAATACTTAGAATGTATACTTCAAACCAAGCTGACCGCGCCAGCGGCTATAATAGTCGTCATAAGAACGCATTTCGTAATTACCTGGGTGCAGGAACTGGAACTGTCCGTTACCACTGTAAGTAACAGGAGAATAGTATTTAGCTGCACCTGTTGATGTATAGCGACCCCACTTCTTATTGAACATGTTACCCACATTCAATACATCAAATGACAATTCTACAGAATGAACCTGAGCACCAACCTTGAACTTATAGGTCTGAGCAAGATGGAAGTCGAAGTGACTCTCGAATGGCAAGTTATCAGCATAACGCTTGAAGTATTCACCACGATGCTTGCTCATATAGCCATCATTGGCAATCCACTCTCTGAAGTTTTCCTTCTGCTCTTCAGCAGTATAGTTCTTGTTAGCCTTAAACTGCATCTTATCAATCTGCTCATCTGTTGGGATAAACATCAAATCGTTACCATTAGAACCATCCTGGTTCAAATCACCATAATAGTACAAACTATAAGGTGAACCAGAAGTACCTGTATAGATAAGACCTACTGTAGTATTCCAGTGCTCGGCGTAATCCTTATGATAGAAGGCAGAAGCCTTGATCTGGTGAGGCACATTGAATGCAGTGAAACCGAGCTCAGGTGAGTTAGGATTCTGATATGTATAATTGTAGTTATAGTTTGACTGAGCTACTGAAGATGTACCGCAGTTAACAGACTTTGAGCGTGAATAAGTGTAAGATGCTGCCAGATCCAGACCAAAGTCAAAGCGCTTAACAGCAGACAAAGACAGATTGTAACTGTATCCCTTGCTGGTGTTATCCAACATATATACATTGGCAAACTTCTTCAAGTTAGCATCTTCTGTGCTGGTAACCTTTTGGAACAATGGACGATTGTCAAAAGCCAAAGACTCATAAGTCTCACCCAATGTCTTACCAGCCTCAGTACGGGTCAAATCCTTATAATAGATATCATTCAGATTCTTTGAGATAACACCCTCCAAAGTAAAGTCAATACCTGCTAATGTAAAATCAAGAGCAAGGTCAAGACGCAAGTTCTGAGTAAACTTGAAGTCCTTAGCAAATACATTTACTGTCTGGTTACCTGATGCAGCCAGCTTAGCAGTATTCTCACTCTGCTTATAAGGATCAACAATAAGACTTACATCATTGAGTTTACCAGTTCCCTTCTTATTCTCTGTCAGACCAGTAGAACCATAAACATTATATACAGAAGTCTGGATACCAGTATTTGTAAAGTTGTTGCTCAACCATACGAATGGGATACGACCGGTAAAAATACCAGCACCACCACGGAGAATCATATTATGCTCCTTCTCGATATTCCAACGGAAACCTACACGTGGAGACCACATCGGAGTGCTGCTCAACTTATGGTTTGTAACAACATTCCATCCCTGCTTGGCAGCAGAAGCATTAAACTCAGCATTCTCAGTAGGAGTATCAAAGAACAATGGGATATCCATACGCAAACCATAAGTCAACTCAAAATTAGGAGTAACATTAAACTTATCCTGTGCATAGAAACCAATCTGACCAGCAGCAAACTCTGGAGCCCAGCGAGGATCACCGGTTACTGCTACATTGGCAGAACCGAAACGATACTGGTTCAATGTGTTGTAATATGTAATTTCACCTGTTTTTGAATTAACAGACTGAGCAACAGTCTGTCCATTAGCAAACATTTTGAAATCATCAAAATTGTTGAAATAGTAAGTACCATAATTATCCTGGATAAAGAGGTTCTTAAACTTGTAGTACTCTCCATGAGTACCAAAAGTCAGAGTATGATTGTTCACATACCAGTTCAGATTATCTGTAAAGGTGATGATGTCCTGATTCAGAGAGTTTGCTGTAGAAGAACGCTCTGTACCGAGACAGAGAGTACCACCACCCACATTCTTAATCTGAATCATTGGTGCAATACCCTTTGGATCACGATGATCTCTTACAGATACATAAGAAGCCTGGAACTGATTATTTATCTTGTCGCTGAAAGAGCTGTTCAATTCTGCAGTAAAAGTATTAGTCTTTGAGATGAAATCAAACTGATAATCAGAAGCATTCAGATAGCCGGCTGTACTGTTGCTATTCAACTGCTTAGCATTAACCATACGCCATCCGAAGGTAGCCTTGTGCTTGTCGTTTATATTCCAGTCGAGTTTGATACCAGCCTTGTCGCTCTTAGTATAATTCTTAGGATTATTATATGAAGCATTGTAACCCTTTTCCTTCAGGATAGAAAGCACTTCATCGGCAATATTAAAGCCTTCTGTTCCTAACTTTGAAGCCTCAGAACCATAACCATAGTTATTTGGATATTCCTTGTTTGATTTCTCGTAGTTTGCAAAGAAGAACAACTTGTTCTTGATGATAGGACCACCAAGAGTTACACCATAACGATAGTCTGTTTCATCATCATATTTCTGGCTATCCTTACCATTCATCAAAGTATACTTAGAACCTATCAGGTCTTTGTTCAACCAGTTGCCATAAACAGATCCATGGAAGGTATTGGTACCCGACTTAGTGATGGCATTGATGGCACCACCAGTAAAACCAGACTGACGGACATCAAAAGGAGCCACGCTCACCTGTACCTGATCAATTGTCTCTGTAGAAATAGGCTGAGTACCAGCCTGACCACCATTCTGACCATTAGATGTAAGACCGAAAACATCGTTGTTTACGGCACCATCAACCTGGAAGCTGTTATAACGGTTATTAACACCAGCAAAAGACATTGCTCCAGACTGAGAGACACTTACCATAGGATTCATACGGGTGATATCACCGATACTATGACTGATAGAAGGCATATTGGCTATATCCTTGGCACTATAGCTGGCAGCAGCACCAGTCTTGCTGGCATCCAAGCCTAACTTACCCTTAACAACCACTTCACCTAAAGCATGTGCATCCTCTTCCAACTGAGTTGAAAGGTCTGACATTTCACCAAGTTTGAGTGTTACATTCTTGATTTCCTTGGTTTTGTAACCAATGTAGGAAATCTCTACCGTGTAAGGACCACCAGCGCGCATACCCTGAATAGTAAAGCGGCCTACGCTGTTAGTCACAGAACGATAAACAGCACCTGTTGGCACATGGGTCACTGTAACAGTTGCACCTATTACATCTTCACCATTAGCTTTAATCAAACCTTTGACGCCAGATGTAGTAATCTGCGCAATGGCTGTAGAAACCATAAAGGACAACAAAGCCACAAATAAAAAAAATCTTTTCTGCATACCTTAAAATAAATAATTAAATAATACGGGATATAATCCCCTCTTATATTGTTATCGTTTGCAAAATTAATAAAAAAATTTCTTTTAATTGTTACAAAAGCATGAAAAATAGTATTTTATAATATAAAAAAATCTGCGTTAAGCAAATAACGCAGATTTCCTTTAATTTGTTATTTATAACAGGGGTTTGCTTATAGTTTTTTCCGGGGGGGGTGGCTCCCCTACTCCTTTCTCTGCCAGATGCTCATCACCTTGCGACGGATAGCTACGATGTTCAGGATAGAAACGATCAGGAACAGGAGCAGACCTAGGGCGATGGCTGGGAGCATGGTGCCCTCGTCGATATCAGGGAAGAGGGTTTCGATGAAGCCCATGTAATAATCGCGGAGGAAGAAGAGGATGATCCATGCGATGATGAGTACCACGATGTTCAGCGCAATGGTGAGCACCTGATATGGTTTTGCTACATTGTTCGGACTGTAGCCTATCAGAAGAAGATTCTCTAACTTAGAAGAATTCTTCTGAACCAACAGATAGATGCTGAGCATCAGAATGTAGAAGCTCAAAACGGAGATAACCAAACCGATAATCATCACCATCGATACCATCATGCGGAGGAAATAGGTAGTTTTCTCAGCATCCAGCTTGTCTGTCTCTACCTCATAACCATTATCATCCAGGTATTTGGTGATGTTCTCGTCTCCCGGGTTTCCTACCTCTACGATGAGGCGGTTAGGATCGCTCTTCTGGTTTGGAGCGAATTCCTGGTTGCTCCAGTCCATGAAAGCCTGTGGAACAAGGATGGTGTTGAGTCGCGAAGAGAAACCGATAACCTTTCCTTTGAACTGCTCTTTCTTGCCACCAGCCTGAATCTGGATATTGAAATCAATCATGCCCATCAGTCCATCGCTGATTTTAGGGAGCGAATGACTCTGGGCGAAACCGAAGTTATACATATTAATATAGGTACGCGGGAGGATGATTGGCACCTTCTGAGTTCCCGGCGTATATTTCCAGTCCTTGAGCGGCACATCAACAAAACCGTCAGGCACACTCTCGAAGAAGAGTTCGCTGTTCAGAACGTTCACGCCGTTTACACCCATCTGGGCATCTACCTTATATTCAGTAGAAGTGAATTTTCCTATCTTCTTTACAAACTTCTGGTCGCCGATTTCATCTATTTCAGAACCGGAGAAGGTATTGGAACGGCCGCTGATGGTATTTCCCATACCTATCTTCTTGCTCATGATGAGGTAGTCGGCTTTCATGAAACTGTCTTGCTGAGTGAAGACAGGCAGCACGTCTTTATAAAACTGAAAGCCGAAAAGAACGATGAGCATACCGAAGAGATTGGCGAAGGCAAAGCCCGCAAACTGAGGTATGCTGATATGCTGACGCAATAATTTCCAAACCAAATTCATAATCTAAATATATGTTCATAGTTTAAGTCCATGTGCTTACCGATACTGGTTACGATGACGCCAGCCCCCTGCTCCTTCGCTTCGGTCATCATGATATCTGCCATGATGCGCGAATTGTTGTCGTCGAGGTGACTGATAGGCTCATCAGCCAGAATGAAGTCGAAAGGCTGACAGAGCGCACGCATCATTGCCACACGCTGCTGCTGTCCGAACGACATTCTGCCTATTTTGGCATCTACCTTATCAGCAATACCGAGCATATCAAACCATTTAAGAATCTGCTCACGCGTCTTGAATCCGGTTATTTTGTTCTTGATTTCTACATTCTCCAGGGCAGTAAGCTCAGGGAAGAGACGGAGTTCCTGAAAGAGATGGCTGATATGACGCTTGCGCATCTCTACCCAGTCTTTCACCTTGTAGTTGGCGGTAACATCATTGTCGAACATCACGCTTCCGCTGTAGTCGTGACGATAGCCGAGCACATAGCTGCAGAAAGTACTCTTTCCGCTGCCACTCTCTGCCTCGATAAGATAAAGATGACCTTTCTCGAAGGTAACATCCTGCTTCCATATCTCCGAATCCAGGTCGTTGCGCTGGGCAAAAACCTGTGGGAGAACGGAATGAAGCTGAATCTTTTCCACTTTTTTTATGTTTAATGTTTAATCTTTTACCTTTAAAGTATAGACCACCGAAGTAAGATTTCCAAAGACTGGGGTGAGCAGACCGGTTATGGTAGAGATGGCATCATTCTTGCCCGATCCGTCACTACCAGAACTCTTGGCGAGATTAATGACCATTGCCAGTTTCTGACCGACGATAAGCTTCTGAATCTTTGCATCTATCGGATGATTACTTGGTTTCACGGCATATTGCGCCATCAGCTGGTCGCTTCCGCTAAAGAACTGCTTGTCATCCGTCACACCGAAATAGAACGAGGTTTTGCCATCGGTATAGAAGTAAGCATTCTTTCCCCAATTGGCTATCTTCGCACCAGCTGGGCATGAAGTTTTCCAATAATCAACATCGCCCAGCCACTTGGCATGCGACAGTTTAGCAGCCATCGTCATCTGCATGTTGTTATCCGTAAGCGAAGGCATCACGATAGCCATATCCCCATCCACACTACGGATGATATTATCCATATCGATGGCCTGGTTGATACCCATCAGGAGGGTCTGAAGGCTGCGGTTGCTCTGCATCATCGGCAGGAACTGCTCGCCCTTTACGTTCATGAAGATACCCGCCAAGGCATCAGCAGGCATCGACTTAACGTAGTTGCCTTTAATCGGACGATAGGTTTGAGCCGCCTTCTTCAGGGCCTCATCTATTTCTTTATTAAAGGAGAAGGTTTCTCCCTTCACCTGCAGGATACCGTCTTTCACGTCCATCTCAGCAGCAATCACTACCTGCGAAGGGTCGGTATCTTTAGGAGCACCAAGGGTAAATGGAGCTACGAACTTCTCCGGCAGCGCCTGAGCCTGAGCCACCATAGCCATAGGCGAAGTGATGGTTTCCATACGTTCAAACATAGGCGATGCGGTAATACCTTCGTCCTCATCAGCCTTCAGATATTTCACCATCTGCTGCTGGAGCTGGGCCTGCGCATCGGCTACAACCGGTCCCATAACGAGGAGTGCCTGATCAGAAAAGCCGACCAGCCACGAATTTTTCAATACAGAGAAATGAAAGCCTTTGCGCTCCTTCACCTCTGTAGCGATATGCTGTTTGGCAAGCGAAGCAAGCCAGTCTTCTACATCGCCCTCATCGCTCACCTTGGCACAAAGTCCGAGGTTGCCATCAGCACTCTCAAAGAGGAATATCTTCTCTGAGATGTCGATGCCACACTTCGATGCATCCTCAACGTGCAGGAGAGACTTGAGCATTCCCGCCTTGTCTTCATCGCTTTTGCCGGATGCCATCTGCTGCATGTCAACAGAGATGAGCGCAGTACTTTTCTTTGGAATGGCATTGAGATAGTCAGTGCCCGAGCATGAGCTCAGCAATCCCAATACGACAGCCAAGCACATGAACATCAAACTCTTATACAATCTTTTCATCACACTAGTAAATATTATAAAGCTCTTGCCAGATGGCACATGTTGACAGCCACCAATCCTGCAGTTTCCGTACGGAGGCGACTGGTGCCAAGCGAAACACTCTCATATCCGTTTTCCAGAGCCAGTCTCACCTCATCGATAGAGAAATCGCCCTCAGGTCCTACCAGCACGGTGATGTCATCAGTACCCTCCTGGGCTGCTCCGGCAGAATCATCAGCTGGACATGACTTGGAAATCTCGGCAAAAAAATCTTTCTTTTCTATCTCCTCATAACAATGGCAGATAAACTTTCTGCCATTGCGGGGAGTAGTAATAAAATCTTTAAAGTTCTGCAGTTCGTTGACCACAGGTTTCCAAGCCTTGTGGCTCTGCTTGACGGCAGAAACCACAATCTTGTCTATGCGGTCTATGCGGATGACCTTGCGTTCAGAGAACTTGCAGTTGAGGAAAGAGATTTCATCGAAGCCGATTTCCGTAGCCTTCTCTGCCATCCATTCAATGCGGTCCATCATCTTTGTCGGGGCGATGGCCAGATGAATGTGTCCGCGCCAGGCAGGCTGCTGCGGCATAACCTCCTTCACCTCATAGATGCACCGTTTGTTGGTAGCCAGCGAAACTTCTGCACGGTAGAACACCCCCTTGCCATCCATCAGGAACAATTCGTCCCCCGCCTGGATACGCAAAACCCTGAGTGCATGAGTAGCCTCTTCCTGAGGCAGTTCTGTCTGTGTAGCTGCATCTGGCACATAGAAAAATCTAACTTCTTTCATTTCCTCTTATTGTTACTTTTTCTTCTTAATTTTCTGTTATTCCGCAAGAATATCCTTTAATTATTCACTTTTTTTGCCTTTGCGGCGCTCTATCTCATCGCGAATGGCTGAGGCTGTTTCGTAATCTTCTTCATTAATGGCACAATCCAATGCTTTTTCGAGCATCTGGTCTGGCAAAGCCGAAATAGGTACCGCACAAGAAGTCGAACTCATATCATTTTTATTAAAAGGAGTAGAAATTTCCTTTATAACCAGCTCTGTTGTATACATTTCTATATCCGCAGCCACAGACAACAACACAGCCTGGTCAGTCTTGATGCTCATACGTTCATTTGTGATTTTATTCACAAGAGTAGCATATACTCCCCTCTCTGGCGTAGCATCGAATTCGAGATAGAAATCGTCTACATTTTGCCTGTCAAATAGTGTCCAAAGTACAGAGATCACATCATTTTTAAAATCAGAAGTTTTCGAATTACATGCCTTCAGCTGCTCTGCTACATATTCATTAGTCATAATAGACAAAGCTCTTTTTTCGGATTCGTCTACCAAACTAATAATACATGTCCCGAAAGCTTCCGGAATACCAAAGCAGGCAGCGAGTTTAAGTTTGTACAACATCATTATGTACCCTTTCTTTATTTAAATTTATTTATATTCTTACGTAACATTCTGTTTTTACTCTCGCGTTGAGTATGACCTTTTTCTTCCTTATTTCTGTTCTTTCTTCGGACGGAAAAGGACAGCAAAGGCTACAGCTACCACGAGCGCATAACCGGCAAAGATGAACCAGCAGGTTTTCCAGTCACCCATCAGGTAGCCATCATCTGTCCAGTGGCAGTAATGGTTGATGACCATACCTGCGAGGATGGTTCCGATAGATGCTCCCAGACCGTTGGTCATCAGCATGAACAGTCCCTGAGCTGAAGCTCTTACCTTCACATCACATTTCTGGTCTACGAACAGACCGCCCGACACATTGAAGAAGTCGAAGGCTACACCGTAAACGATGCATGAGAGGATGAAGAAGGTAACACCCGGGAATGCAGGATTACCCAACCCGAAGAAACCGAATCGCAAAACCCATGCCAACATGGCGATGAGCATCACAACCTTGATGCCATAACGCTTCAGGAAGAATGGAATCAGAAGAATGCAGAGCGCCTCGGCAACCTGAGAGATGGATACCAGAAGCGTAGCATTGTTGGCTGCAAAGGTATCAAGCATCGTTGGATCGCCCTTGAAACTGGTAATGAACGGAGTAGCATAGCCATTGGTTACCTGCAGACTCATACCGAGCATGCAAGAGAAGATGAAGAACATCGCCATCTCACGGCTCTTGAAGAGTTTGAAGGCATCGAAACCCCATGTCTCAACCCAACTCTTAGCCTCTTTCTTCACGACAGGACAGCTAGGCAATGAGAAGCAATAGAGGAAGAGAAGGATGCTGAGCACACCCGATACCAGGAACTGATAATGGGTATACTGGAACTTATGGGCGTTCTCGCTCAACAGGAACGAGAATGAACCGTTGTCCCAGGTAGCACAGTTCACAATCCACATCGTAAGGATGAAACCCACGGTTCCGAACACGCGGATTGGCGGGAAGGCCTTCACGGTGTCAAGCCCGTTGCTCTTCAATATACTGAATGCAGAAGTATTTGACAACGCCAAAGTTGGCATATAGAATGCCACGCTGAAGGTGTAAACAGCCATAAACATTGCCTCATTAGGAGTCTGACTGGCCTGTCCCATACCGAACAAACCTATCATGGCTGCTCCTGCCAAAAGGTGACAATAGCCCAAAAGACGTTGCGGCTGGATATACTTATCTGCCACAATACCCATCAATGTAGGCATAAAAATAGATACGATTCCCTGGATGGTATAGAACCAGGAAATCTCGGCACCCATCCCAGCCTTGCCGAGATAGTTGCCCATAGACGTGAGATAAGCTCCCCAAACTGCAAACTCCAGGAAGTTCATCACTGCTAGGCGTACTTTCAGATTCATAGTTTAATGTCTTTTTATTATATAATATTAGCTGCAAAGATACAAATTTTCGGGTAAAAAGCACACGATTTTGAAGATTATCCGCATGAAAGCTAGCATATTTAACAAATTATGTGTATTTTTGCAGTCGATTTCAACAGATATAAGAGAAAAATAATATAGAAGCAACTGATATGTTAGTAAAATTTTTCATCACGTGTAATAAGATTGGTGCCTTTACGCTAGGCGGAGGATACGCCATGATACCGATCATGGAACAGGAATTTGTAGACAAGAATAAGTGGATGGACAAGCAGGAGTTCATGGATATCATGGTAGTGGCACAGACCACTCCGGGCATCTTCGCCATCGATATGGCGAGTCATATCGGCTATAAGCTGAAGGGAGTCTGGGGAGGCATAGTGGGTGCCATAGGCATCGCCCTGCCTTCTATCATCGCCATTCTCATCATCGCCATGTTCTTCCAGCATTTCAAGGACAATTATTGGGTAGGTAAGTTCTTCATGGGTGTGCGCCCTGCCGTGGTAGCGCTTATTGCTGCGCCTTGCTTCAAGATGGCAAAGACGGCAAACATCAACCGCTACAACATCTGGATTCCCGTGGTTTGCTGTCTGCTGATTGCAGCTTTCGGCATCTCCCCTATCTACATCATCATTGCTGCCGGTGTGCTCGGCTGGCTCTATGGAAAGGTAAAAAAGTAAAAAGGTAAAAAAGAAAAAAGGTAAAAAAGTAAAAATATAGAGATTATGCTATTTCTAAAGTTATTTCTGATATTTACCAAGATTGGTACATTTAATTTTGGTGGCGGATATGCGATGCTTTCGCTCATCCATAACGAGACGGTAGTGAAGAATCATTGGCTTACCAATGCTGAGTTTACGGATATAGTGGCTATCAGCCAGTCTACACCGGGACCTATCGGCATCAATTGTGCCACCTACGTAGGCTATACCAGCTGTCTTCACGACGGCTATCCTGTCTGGGCAGCCTGGCTGGGTTCAATATTGGCTTCGCTCTCCATCATGTGGCTGCCATTCATCATCATGATTCTCATCAGCCGCTATCTGATTACGCACAAGGATTCTAAAATCGTAAAGGATATCTTTGCGGGACTCCGCCCTGCCATCATCGGACTGATAGCTGCTGCCGCTGTTCTCCTGATGAACAAGGAGAATTTCGGTTCACCACACGACAACCCATTTGCTTTTGGAGTAAGTGTAGCGTTGTTCCTGGGTGCATTCTACTTCACGAAATTCAGAAAGACCAACCCTATCCTGCTGCTTTTCATCTGCGGTATCATCGGAATGGTTATCTTCTAAACATCGCCCTGCGTTCTGAACCAACGGCCTCCAGCCGATGGGAAAGACAAGGGGAAGGATGCCTTCAGATAGGGACAAAAAAAATTGATTGTCTCACGACAACCAATCTTTTATTAACCTTAATAATCTAATACCATGAAAAACACGATGCAAAGGTACAAATAATCTTGTAACCTGCAATAGTTTATAGCAAAAAACTTCAAGTATTTAACTCTCCTTAAAAGTTTTGCCATCCCAATTAAACTTTCTTTGCACTTCTATTGCATTTACAGCCTTCTTATCGTCAGCAGACAAGAAAGGTAAAGCCAAGCGCACTACGAGGCTGTTTTCGTGTTGCAGGAGCAAAGCACTCACGATTTTGAGTTCAATTTTCCCCTTGAGTTCTTCAAACCGAGCCTCGCTCATCGTATCGGGTTTAGCTACAAGCGAAGAAGCCAGTTCCTGCAATGATTTTCCATCGAAAATTCTGCTGGCATCCTGCTCTTGCCAATCCTGATTAAAGAGATAGAGTTCGCTCTCCTTTTCTACTCCGGCAAAAGTCTTCACCACGCAAAGCAGCGAATCGCCATCAGCTGATGGCAGTTTCTTCATCTGCAAAGTAGCACTCTTACTCGTTCTCAACTGGGCGAAATCAGCAGTCAGCGTATCCATCACACTCGTTTCGCCTAAAAGATTCCTCACTTCCGCCTTCACTCCCATCTCCTGCAGCTCAGCAAATTCCAGCCGCAGGTTGTGGTTGAGATAAGGCACAACAGAATCGGGCATCGAAACCAGCAAGTCCTTCATCGACTTGGCTTCCATGCCCATACTTGCCATCATCAGGCAAGCACATAATATATATTTTATCTTCTTCATTACTATAATTCCTTCGACCACTTCTTTCCCCAAGGAGTAAAGAGCCATGCTAGAAAGGCCAATGCTACTATTGAGCACACAGCAAAAGTTAAAGCCAATGTATTCATATTCCCTATCTTCTCTTACAGTCATATTTCTCTATTTTCCGACAAAATTACGGAAAATAAATGTAATCTGCAAATGATTTAATACTTTTCTTCAGATTTTTAACCTAAAAGAAACGAAAAAGGAGGAAAAAGTTCTATCAGAAGAAACGAAAAAGAAGGAAAAAGTGCTATCAGAAGAAACGAAAAAAAGAGGAAAGTGCTCTATCATCAAACACTTTCCTATCAAATTATCTAATTCATTAATCGTACTGTCTTTTCAAAGAGATTTACTCCTCTATAGCAGCCTGCGCCGCAGCAATATTATCAGTAAGGGAAGCCCTTTCCGTAGGTTACTCTAAACATAGGATAATATTTCCTTCTGTCTA
>OIYP01000247.1_pt1 | contig 37706 bp, 45 predicted proteins | sample 1588261 | NCBI WGS metagenome assembly OIYP01 (sample SAMN03283293) | human gut metagenome | biome: human-associated habitat; material: feces | host: Homo sapiens | place: Peru | collected 2012 | reverse complement strand
CCAAAGATGAGTATAAAGGCGGCAGTTCAGGAAACAGCGGCGGTTCAAGCGGCGGTAAAAAATCGGGCGGTTCTTCGGGTTCGGGCGGCTCGTCAAGCGGCGGTTCGACAAAGAAAAAGAAGAAAAAGCAGGAGCCTGTCAAGGCTTCGACGGGCGGAAAGACCACGGCTGACGGAATGGTTATGCTTCACAAAAATGAGCTTATCATAAATCCGCCGACTACCAAGAAGCTTGAAGATTTACTGAAAATGTTCGAGCCGCCAAAGACGGGTATTGTCATTGACCCGTCGATAATGCGGAGCATAAACAGGACGGCTGCGTTCTACCACTCCCCGAGAGGAAACAGCTACAACACTGCTAACAATTACAACAGCAGCAGTTACGACAACAGCCGCCCTACCATTCAGAACTTCAATGCGCCTTTACAGGTCATCGAAAAGGTCGAAGATAAGGCTGATATGGAAGCGGCTACGAATGCGCTTGAACGTGAAATACTGCGTAAAATAAGCACAAAGCTTTAAAATGCGGCGCAAGGCGGTATCTTTATTCTGCCTTGCGCTTTTATAACAGAAAGGACGGTCAATATGGCTTTACCCGAAAGAATATTTGCTATAACAGTTCCCGATATCGTTATGTTTGACAAGACGGCTATTGTATCGTGGGCGGCTGCTGAAGATGCAGAGAGCTACAAGTTATACGTCAAGGCTGACAATTCGAGAGAATTCAAGCTTTTATACAGCGGCACGGGGACGGAATTTACTTTTGATGCGGCGAAATATCCCGATCACGGAAAGGTTCGTTTCAGGGTTTACGCTGTGAACAGCGAGGGCGTTTCCGCAATGCCTTGTGAAAGCTCCGAAATGACGATAGTTGACTTTGAGATCAAGGAATACACGAACGGAGATGTTATGATATATCCGTTCGATATGTCGGTCAATATGCGTTCTTCAAAGTTCGGGGAGATACCCTCTTTGCGTGAAACCTCGGAGCAGATAACGGGACTTGACGGCGAAATTCCTATTGATATGAAGTATTCATACCGCCTTTTTGACCTTGTGCTTTTTATGAAGAATGAGTTCGGTTCGGTTGCGGAGCGTGAAAACTGGATCAGGAAGATGTCGGCGCACATAGACCGTTCCGTTCGCAGGCTTCGCTATATGCTTTTCAGGGGCAAGATATACGGCGTAAAGGTTTCAACTTCGGCGTTCAGCCGCAATCCTGCCTACTGCGGCTTGGATATAGCCTTAAAGTGCTACGAGGTATATGGATATGGCGTTAAAGAAAAGGCTGTCCGTGGGGACGGCAGTTGTATTGCAGAGGGTGACAGAGAGGTATATCCTGTTATCGTTCTCGAAGGAGAAAAAAACAACCCCGTTATCAAAGTGAACGGGGCTGAATATCAAATCGCTATCGATACGGAATCGGGAGATATTGTTACAATTGACTGCGACAAGGAAACTGTATTCCTTGAAAAGTCGGACGGCACTCAAAAATATCTTGCGGGGGCATTTTACCTTGACTTTCCTGTTTTCCATATTGGAGAAAACACGGTCGAGGGCTGCGACTGCGTTCGTTGGAGAGATAAATATTTCATAATGTAAAAAGGAGCGGCAGCTATGGATAAAGCAATGTATATTACCAACAAGGACGGTGCAGTTCTTACGAAGCTTCGTGAAAGGGACGGCGTTTCCGAATGCTTTGTTGAAAACAAGCAGGGCGGCGAAAGCACTCTTTCGTTCACGATGCTGACAAGTTCGGAAAAATACGAATTTCTTCAAAATGCTGAAAATCTCGTTGTTGCTGACGGCAAGGTCTACACACAGCTTTATGACGGTGACAGCTTCAACGAAAAAAAGGACACAAGCAATAAAAATTCGGCACAGATAAGTCTTGTAGAGCGGCAGTATCTTCTCGGCAAGGCTTATATAACGGCTTACAATTCGACTACGACATACGATCATATTGACAACACTATGGTCGTTATTTTAAGCGGCGGTATCGCTCCACTTGTTGTAAATGGCGAGGAGATCGTGAATCCTTATGAAAAAGGTTCGGCGGCTTATGCTTTATATGCTTTGCTGTACGGCTCGGGGTGGACGGTCGGAACAGTTGACGTTGACGGCAAATTTGACCTTGAAAGTGACAAAAAGAGCATACTGGAGAACATAAAGGCTATTCAGTCGCTTTGGGGCGGGATACTTATTTTTGACAGCTTACAGAAGATAGTTCATTTGCGCTCGGAAGAGATTTTTCAGCCTTACAATGGCTATGGAATTCGGTTTCGGTTCAACGAAACGGGGCTTGAACGAAATATAAGCAAGAATATTGTGACAAGGCTTTATGTTTACGGCAAGGACGGTCTGAACATTGCGGCATCGAATGACGGCAAGGAATATCTTGAAGATTATTCCTACACTTCCACTCCCCTTTACGGACTTATTGAAAACAATGATATATCAAACGTCGGTGATCTTATCGTTTGGGGCGAACGTGAGCTTAAAAAGCTTTCAACTCCGCAGGTAACGCTTAAAATTTCGCTTATTGACCGCCCTTTGCTTGAAAACAGCGGTGTTTCGTTTGATGTTTCGGATATGGTCGATGTTGCAGATGAAGACCTTTCCGAGAACAGATACCGTGCGAGAGTGACCGAAAAGAAATACGAATTTTTCCGTCCGTGGAACTGTTCGTCCGTGACACTCGGAGATGAAAAGGAAGTTTTTGCGGCAAAGATCAAATATGCACTCACAAGTGCAGACAAGGTGAACAATCTTGTTGACCTTATGGGAAAGCTTTCTTCCGACGATGTAATAATGAACAGCGAGGACGGCACAAGACAGACAATGACCTCTTATGTTCAGCTTACAAATCAGGCTCTTGAAGCGGGATTCAAGGTCATTGGCGTTGACGGCTACGAACGGACGGGCAAGACCTCTATTTCGATAGACGGTATTGACGTTTACAACGGCGGTATTGTTGTTCGTGACAGGCAGAATGATGTAAAAATCTATATGGACGGCGAAACGGGCAATATCGTTTTCAGCGGTGATCTGTACGGTGCGAGCGGCACATTCAAGGGAGCTTTACAGGCGGCAACGGGTACGTTCTCGGGCGAACTCAAAGCGGCGACAGGTGAATTTGAGGGCAAAATAACGGCAAAGTCGGGATATATCGGCTCTTGGGAGATACTTGAAGGCGGTATTGTAAATGTAAACAATGCTCTTGCACTTACGGCGAACGGTGAAATTGTGGCGGCGAACGGCAAATTCACCGTCAGTGCGGACGGTGCGCTTTATGCCGAGGGAGTGAACATAAACGGTGCTTTTTCGGCATCTACGGAAAACAGCAATGTTGTTTTTTCAAAGAACGAAATGCTTATTTATTTCGCTTCAAAGGACGATGCAGGAAATATCAAGACTTGCTGTAAGATATCGCCTACAGAGTTTTATTTTAAGGTTTTCAATGAAGACGGTACTGTAAAATCGGCGATTCAATATAACGAGGGCGTTCTTGAAATAACAGGCAAAATCACGGCTACTTCGGGTGAGATCGGCGGTTGGCTTATTGAGGATAACAAGATAAAGGCACAGAACGGCACTATGGTTTTATATGCTGACGGCACGATCGAAGGCTGTAACGCTTTAGACCCGAACGGAAACACTGTATCGGGAAAGATCATTTCAACGTCGAACAACGAGCGCACTGTCATAAAAGGCGGTCGTATCAATATGTACAAGTGGAACGCCGAGCTTAACGACGGCGAAGGCGGTTGGGAACACGAAGGCTCTGTTTACACTAACGAGAACACAGACGGCGGCATTTGTCTTTCCTCGGTCGGTGAACGTCCTGTCGCTTTTGCGGCTGACGGAAAAGTAATTGTGAGGGTCTTTCCTGCAAAAAAGGAAACCGATGAAAGCGGAAATGAGGTCGAAACTTCGCCTGCGTATTTTGATTTCCAGTCGGGGACGAAGATATACAAAGGTAAAGTTGTGACTGGATATATCGAGGAGACCTCTCCCGAATGGTTCAGTTCGATCAATGTTTCGGACACGGCTTTAAGCTTTGTTTCGGGGAACAGGAAGAGTGACGGAAAATATCGGAAATATGATTTTTCGCTCGTAAGAGATTCGGACGGGAGAATAACCAAAATTACGGACAGTAACGGGAACGCTACGGAAATAACAAGGAGCTGATTTTATGAACGCAAGAGATATTGCTTACGGATATGGGATGGGGTATAATGACGGGTTGAATGCGGGTGGCGGTGAAAATGTTGGCAAAGATATTGTAGGCGTAGTTCCTTTCGGCAGTTTGCTTACGGTATATACCACAACAGACAGATCAGCCGAAACACCAACAATTATAAAAAATGATTATATCCTTACTGTTGAGAATATCTGTAAGATTACTTTCACAAAGCTTGGCAATCAAACCATAACAAATAAATGGTCGGCGTCGTTTATCACAGATATATCAAAAGCTGACGGCTCATTGCTCTTTCATGCAGAATATGATGAAAATGCAGAATTATGTAAAATTGTAAACGCTGAAAACGATGAAATATATCTATCTGAACCACCTGTTTTATCGGGCAATCATTTGCCGTATTCCGCCGCAGACGGTGTAGCACTCGGTTATATGGTCGGAGCAAATAAGATCGCATCCGAGCTTATTGCGGAGTTGATTGAGGCATATAAGACAGGATTGTCCGATAGCAACAGCGATGCTGATGTAACATCTGACGATGTTATCATTCCCGATGGTTCAGCTATTGCTATACACGAGATCGGCACGTCTAAATATATTTACTACGGATCGAGTTCGGGTATAATTATTTCTGCTAATGATAGCAACGTCCGCTTTTTACTAAACTATAGCAAAGCTACTGTGTATCTCAATGGTGAATTAATAAGAACCGATTATGACAGCAGCATATCAGCAACCAAGAATTTTGAAAATACTACTTGGATACTGATAGGCGACTGGTATTACAGAGATACGGGTGAAAAATACGAAGGTCAAGGCGTTTCACAATTCGGGACGGCATTTTAACAAACTGACAATTCAAATTCAAAGGGTTCGGGGCAAAATCCCGAACCCTTTTTTCTTTTTTTATAAATTTTTTACTATGAGATCAATATCATAGTTCAGCGTTTCGGCGTATTCAAGCAGTATGGCATTGACTATCTGCTTTATCCTGCGCTCCGAGAGGTTTATCTTGGCTGATATTTCGCCGAAAGTTTTATGGTCTTTCCCAAGATAGAGCATTTTTATGATTTTTTCCTGCTCTTCTGAAAGGTGGTTCACGAAGTTGTCGATACTTTCAACGGCATAGATGTAGACATTGCGCCTGAATTTCATTTCCGATATCTGCGAATCATATTCGGCGGAAAGGGCATCTTCCTGCTCGACGATGCTCGGGAGCTTATCGGCTGAAACATTCGGGTTTGAACCGCCGCCACCGCCTGACGGGTGGGAAACGGAAAGGCTATGTATGTCTTTCTGAATTTCGCTGTCCTTATGCTTGGAATAAAAGTCTATGCTTTGGGAAAGTGAGCTGATCTTAAGTTTCATACGGTTGTATGAAGCGAAAATCCTGCGTGAAAGTGCTATTTTGTCGTGGGTATTACGTTCTTCCATTGGTTTCAGTCCTCTCTTTTGTCGAAGTCGATGCCGAACTTATTTCGCATTGTATCGATGCAGTCCTGCGTTGTAGACTTTTTGCCGAAAACTTCAAATCTGAGCGTTTCTTCGACCGCTTTTTTAAATTCGTTAAGGCGTTTCTCTCCGAACCCGAATGTTGTATGAAGAGCCATACAGCAGGCAGACATAAGCTGTGCGATGATGTCACGCTTGCAGTTCTCGAACTCTTCCTTCCTGTGCTGTTCCCAAGCTTTGTCGATATACTCCTGCATTTCCTTGTTGGAGAATACGGCACGTTTTTTGAGCGGTGACTTCATATCACGCCGCCTTTTTTCAAAGCAAGACGGACGTTTTCCTCACTTCTTTTGAGGATATCGGCTATTCTCTTTACACTCATTCCCTCACCGTACCATTTGCAGACAAGAAAAACGGTATCTTTGGTAAAGATGCGGTTCATCTGCTTTTCTTTGTTGCCTTTGCAGTCGGGGCAGATATAACATTCAAGTCCAGTTTTACGATTGACTTTACGTTTATTGCCGCAGATATAGCAAGTTACTTCTCTCATTTCACGCTCACCTCTTCCTTTTATTGCAGTTTGCGCAGTAGGCGGCACATTTTTCACAGCCGTCGCAGTCTGCAGATTTTATTGCAACGCCGTTTTTTATAAGGTGATCTGCGACCAGTTCGGACAGCGTATGTTTATGGTCGACTGCCGAATCAAAGCGATGAGTTTCGGCGACGATCCTTTTTGTTTCTTCAAGCAATGTTTTTGTGGCAGATGAAATGCCTTTATTGACAAGGCTTGAAATATATTCACGTTCGGTCATTTTCAACATTCCTTTCTTCCATTATTTTTAACAGTTCGGTTCTTGTAAAGCCGTGCGAAACGGCTCTTTTCAAGGCAGGATCGCCGTCCATTGTTTTTGTTCCTGCGGCAATAGACTGTATTGCGCTGTTTATGATACAGTCTTCGTGATATCTCTTTGATGATAATCTTCTATTTGGGAGATAACAGGGAGTGACAGGCTTTCCGCAAATTCTGCATATTGTAGGGTGTTTCAATTTTCTTGACAGGTATTTTTGCTGATTTTCGGTTCTTTCGTCTTCCGTCATTTTCACGCCTTTCTCCGACAATTTGAACTTTGCAACGATGAGATCGTGCTTACAAGTCGGCTGTCCTGCTCTTTTGCAAATGCTTTGAAGTCTTCGAGCGTTTCGCAAAATGCTTTATACTTCTCGCAGTTTATGTGGCAACGCTCGTTTCTCTGTTCGCAGCCTTTACAGGACGGTTTGAGTTTCGGGTGTTCATTCGGTGGAGCCGGCATTGCTGCTTTCCTCGCTTTCAGGCTTATTGATGATGCTGTTAATGGCATTTGCGGCGGCGTTCCGCACTTCTTGATCGTTGCCTTTTATTTTACACATACAATCGGGGCAAACATCAATAGAGCAATCGGCTGCCCCGGTGTAAATGAATTTACAGCCATCATAGCCTGTATATACTTTTTTACAGATATCACATATATATTTAGTCATTGGGTTCACCGTCCTTTCTTTTACCGTCACGGCAATAAAATTCGTCACTTGGCGGGTCAAAGCCAAACATATCGCAGTAATCTTCATGTTGGTCATAGTAATAACAATCTTTACATCTTACGACCTCCACAGAATTTTCTAACTTTGCTTCAAGCTTATCAATATGCTTTAACGCCATTTTGCAAGTCTGTTCAACACATTCATCTGCTATGCCTATACCGCCGTTCCGCATACGTCTAAAGCTGTTAATACATTGCTGCAAGTCATTCTGTACTATTTTTTGCATACCGTATTTATTTCTTGCCATTGTTATCCTCTCTTTCTCCGTAACTGCAGAAGCTGTCATCTTCGACGCATACCGCCACGCCTTTATAGCCTTTAGCATTGTCGCACGGCTCGGTGTGGAGGTAGCAAAGTCCGTTCGGACTGTTGCGATAGTGCTTGCAGTCTTTGCAGCGAACTACTTCCACGGCATCGACCGTAGGCTGTTTTTTTATCAGAAATTTTGCGAATTCGCCAAGCACTCCGCTGCTTTCGAGAGTTTTCAGCATCACCTTTCGGTCTATGAGGTCAAGCATTTTTATCGCTATCCTTTCCGCCCCACATACATTTCGCAAATTTAATTGGGTGACGAAACATTATGTGCATTACCTCTCTTTTGCGGACAGCGGATTCTTCTCCCGAAAAAGTTTTACCACACAAGGTACATTTCCCGATACAACTACTGTGAAACTCTATCGTGCATTTAATCTTCATTTTTATCACCTCCGTCCATTCTTGCGCCGCAGTTGGGACAATAATTTTTGTCGCCGTGCGGGTACACTGCAATTAGTACAATAATGCCGCAATTGCTACATTCGCACTTGTTCTTGTCAACCTGCGTCCAATGCCCGTGCTTCACGGGCGCAACGTCGGCAGCAGAAGTAAATTGAATTTCTCCCAAAATTTCAATCGCATCATAGCCGAATTTCTTTTCATTCAGTCCGTGTTCAATAAACTGAATTACCGGCTCACGCTCTATGTATGTTTTTTCAACCATTGTCAGCCCTCCTCAACATAGCACCAACTTTGCGGCGGGCGTGTAAGTCCAAACTCGCTAAGTTCTATTGGCTCATCGTAAATCTTGAGGTCGGATATGTGCCAACCGTATCCTTTTTTATCGTTGAGGTAACGTTGTAATTGATTAATATTAAGGCAAGTTTCGGCTGTAATACATATGTCTGGGTGTTGATTGAGTTGATTGACACGTATATATGTCATTACAGGGTCATCAATGATATCAATGATGTCAATTCTGTCACATACAAACTCGCCTATGACTTTGCCGTTTCCGTCCTTATCAAATGCATTATGGCTGCGATCGTCAAAATAAGAATAACGCTTTCCAGTCCAAAAATGATTATTCTTATCTTTTGTGCAATAAATATAGCACTTAAACGGCGGTTTCAACTTTGGCTTTGTCTTGCGGACTACGATAGTTTTTTTGCCGTCTGCGATAAGCTCGCACCATTTTGGTTTAATGCTGATAAGCACAGCCTTGTTTTCAGTTTCCATTCTCTTTTCCTCCTAAAATTTCGGTTATGCAGCTCGCCATACCAAGCGGGCAATTTCCAATCACCCACCCTGTGAAAGAGCAGATCAGAAGCTTAATCATCTTTCTTCACTCCTTTGCCGAATTTTCTTCCGCAGAACGGGCAGTAGTTCGCGGGAATAATTACACCGAACGATGTTTCGTCATTTCGAGAAATTAAAACCTCGATTTCCCCACGGTGAAACTGAGCGTCAACCTCTCCGAACGGCTCACAATTGAAACACATTGTCTGATGTGAACCGTCCTCGTTTGTTCTGCACCATTTGCAGGGCTTTTTGGCGGCAAATTTCTTTGCGATAAGCTTGAATATCTTAAACATCTTCGCTTCTCCCCCTCACATCTTCTTGCCACCGTGCTTATACGGTCGGGCGGTGTTGTATTTATGCTTTGCCGCAAGAAGCCATTCGATGTTGACATCGTTATAGCTGCACCAGCCGAGAATACGGAGAATACAGTCTATCATTTCTGCTGCGATGCCTTCGAGTTTCTGACCGTCATAGAGGTTCATATCGGTTTCGATCTCTTCGTCATCGTCGTAGAAATACACAAGCGGCTTATCGTTGCGGTATTCTTCGAGAGCTTCGGAAAGTTCACTGTGGCAAAGGGCGATCATATCACCGAAAGAATGCATTGTATCTTCTTCATACCAACCGTGGACGACGGCATTTTTGAAAACTTCGTCCGCAAAGTTGTTGATGCAGATATCGGTCGAAACAGGCTTTTGTGTTTCGGGACGCTTCCAAAGTACAGGACGTGTATCTGTTTTGAAAGAAAAGCTTTTGCTTTCTTCTTTTGAGAAGCCGTACACCTCTGTAATATCGAGAAACACGGCTTTTGTATCGTGGGTTTCATCTGTATAAGCGTTAAGGTTGTCGTCATACTTATCTAAACGAAGAAAAAAAGTACCCTGAGATACAAGAACATCACCGCACAACGTCGGCATTACTATGTAGAAATGGTTGTTTCGGGTTTTGACAAGATACCCTGTTTTTAATTCTGATTTATTCATTTTATCTATCCTTTCAAAGATTATTTTTTGATTTACAGCCACGAAAGCTGACCGTCTGCATCGGTGTAAAACTCCGATTCAAGTTCCGTACTTTCAGATGTGAGAACAGCCTTTAAAAGATGCACTATCACATCAATAGTCCAACCGTTCCCGAGCATTTTATAGGCTTGCGTGTCGCTGACGGAAAATTCATACCATTCGGGGACGGTTTGAAGCCTTTTGCACTCTGATACAGTCAACTTGCGAATTATGTAATAACCGTCAGCAAGCTTTATCGGGTACTGTTTGTCTTTTATTGTTATCAAGCCGCTTTTGACTTCATACACTGTGTAGGTTTTACCGTCTGCACAGCTTATTGCTTTTGTTGGGACGCCGTTTTCAAATTCGACAGGTATTGCATACAAGCCTGTTTTACCGCCTGCACCGCCGCCACCTGCTGTGATGTTTACGGATTTTCCCTGTGTGCTGTACACCCGGAACGCTTGTGAAGCTGAAAGTTCACCGTTCGGGCGTGGCATTGCGCCCACACGGACAGGTTCGGCTATGGAATTTTGACGATTGTTTGTTGTTAATGTGCCTGATTTATCATCGCTCCGAGCTTCGTATCTTCTATCGTAACTTCCGTCACAATTGGCTTTTCTGCCGTTAAGCTGTTCCTGAACGCAAACAGGTTCGGCTACCATCGAATCCTTTTGAACGGTTGAAATGCAGTTGCTTTTGCCGTCGGTTCTCGCTTCAAAGTATTGCTCTGTACCACCGTTGCATTTGGAAGAACGACTTCCGCTTTCGGTATATCTTCCTCTTTGTGCAATGCCGACGGGTTCGCTTATATAATTATTGTTTTGCCAACTGCCATTTGCGGTCAGCGTGGGCGATTTGTCATATTTAATTCCGCCGTCATTGAAACCGTGCGGAACTTGGTAAATCACAGGTTCATACGACATATTGCCTTGACTTTTATCAAAATACTCTCGGGTTGTTGTTCTTCCTGCGCTTCCGATAACAGCACGCCCTTTTTCTCTGTCGGTAATGCCGTCAAGGATATCTTTAAGCAATATGCCTTTATCCTGCGGCTGATCTACCGGGACTTTGCGATATGTGCCGTCAGCGGTACGTTTTCCAACCCAGTACAAACGCTGTCTGTTCTGTGCTGATACAAGAGCGGAATTGATACAGACAGGCTCGAAGCCAAACGTCTGAGTGATGCTTTTTCGTATAGCATCACTCATTGATTTATTGTTTTCATAGATAAAGAATCGGGGGGCGGCTTCATTTACTGCTCGGACGTACTGGCTGAACAGCTCCCAACCTATTCCCGAAGCTTCTGTTTCACGGTTGTTCTTTTGGGCGATGCTCCAATAAGTACAGGGACTTCCGCCGACTATGAGGTCAACGCCTTTATACTGTGTGAAGTCAGCCTGAAACACATTGCCGTGTTCGCTTATCTGCGGAAAGTTGTGTTTTGCGGTCTGAATGGCGTACTTGTCTATCTCGTAGGCATCGTAGCTTTCAACTGAAATTCCCGCTTTCTGCAAAGCCAACATTCCGCAAGCCATTCCGTCAAACAGGCTCAATACTTTCACCTTTACGCTCCTTTCGCTTTTCCGCCCATTGTTCGTAATGTTCCTTTTTGGTTATCGTGATCTCCGTTCTCGGGTTCTGCTTGTCATAAAGCACGGCACTTCCGTCCGTGCTTGCGACTATATCCCTGCAATCGTCCTCAATTACTTTATATTTGACAAGTAAGTCCTGTATGGACTGGAGATGTCCTGCGAGGTCTGACTGACGGCGGCTATCGCAGTAAAAGATGCATTTGAGGTTTATGGGGCAAGTGATCGTGCCGCCGATGTCCTTTCTTACGGCGTTGAGGTATCTTGCGATATTTGTTTCGTACTGTTCGTAAGGCTTGCTCGGGAGAAGCCTTGTTATGCTGCCTTTATTGCAGGTGGGGCAACGCTTTCCGTATGTAACGATTCGACTATGATTTTTCTTTGTCACAGGGGCAAGCGGAACGGTGAATTCTGCAACAAGTCCGTCAGCATCGTTTGTAGCGGTCATAATCGGCTCTCTGATGGCTTCTGCGACTTTAAGAGTATTACTTGCAGGCGGAAGCTTCCGTGCGTTCTGTGGGTGTTTCCTTGCGTATTCTGCATACTGTTCTTCTGTCCAGCTCATTTTGCCGCCCTCTCAATTTCATCAATAACGGCATAGAACTCCGATTTGCCGATTTCACGCCAACCTGCGGGCATCGGATCATCTTTTTTAAGTTCCTCGCTATCCAATGTGCCGTAGACAACGCCCTTATAGTCGAACAGCCGACCTTTCAGTTCGTGATAACAAGTATCAATTTCAAAGCCAATGGAAGGACAGCGAACTGCGGTTATGCCAAGTTTTTTATATTCCTTTGCGATCGGCGAATTCTTTTTGAAGATGTAAACGGGTCCGTTCTTGCTTCCACAGTAGAGAGTGGTATTTTTCAGCTGATTTTTGAACTTTTCGTGTTCTTCGCACGACATTGTGATGCCTAAAGTGTCAGAATAGATGATATATGATGTATGTGCCATAGTTTCTTTGATATTATCAAGGATAAATTTCTTGACAGCCTCCGTATTCTTGCTGTTAAGGTCCTTATAATCCATATACTTCTTATGCAGTTTTGCATTTTCTTCAATGATGAAACATCTTTCCATTATTTTTCTCTCCTTATTCGATTTTAATGCCAATGACCATTTTGGCAAACTTGTTACTTATCTTCGCTATCTCATCGGGGGGCAGCAAAACATCTGAACTGTAAGCATTGACAGCCGCTTTTATATTCTCACCGAGCTTTTCAAGGGATTGTCTCTGCTTTTTTCGCATTCGATGATGTAGTCGATATTGGCTTTATGCGCCGCCTGTGTTTCCTTATCTGCGATTTCAAGCTGCTTCTTCAGATGCTCGATACTGCTTTCCTGCTGTTCGATAAAGCTGATAATCTCGGAGTTAAGCTTGTTTATGCAGCCGTCAGGCTTTTTATCAGACAACGGACAACCAACGCAGAAGTTCGCTGTACAGCATTCGAGAGCTTTTATTATTTCATCTTTAGTCAAGTGGTTCACCGTCCTTTCTTCATAATCAAAACTTCCCCTGCCGCTTAAAAAAGCATTATATCGGGAACTCTTTCCAAAAGCTCGTTATATGTCGTTTTTCTTCACACTCCTTTTTAACCATTTTCCACGGCAACAGCTTATATCCTCAAACCTTGGAAGAATTATCTTTCCCGATATCTGACAATACAGTACGCCGTTCACTCTTTCGGATTTTTTGCAATTTCGGCAGGATAAGGATTTGCTTCTTTCCTTTGCCTTTGCTTTTTCAAGTGGGGTCATTCCTTGTCACTTCTTTCTGCAAGAGCCTTTTCCGCTTCTTCACGGGTCAAAAATATCCTGTTGCCGATTTCATCAAAAGTAAAGCTCAACATATTGTCATTCTTTTCATAGATAACATTCACATAGTTTTTGCTGCCGTTTATGCCTATATAAACAACCTTTGCTTTATATGGTTTGTCTTTATCCCTTAAATACCAACCTTGCCACGAAACATTAGTGTAAACCGTATCTCCAACCTTAACGGGCGGTACGATTATTCCGTTTTCAAGCAGATAATCAGCCATTTCGGGTATGGTCTGCTCTTTCGGCATATCTGAGATCAGATTCATTAATCTTTCACGTTCGTCCAAATCTCAAACCTCCTTCCGTTTAAGCTCGGTCACAAACCGAGCAATTTTTTTGTGCTTTCAAAATCGTCTATGCAATGCCGTTTTCGACGGTCGCTGCCTTTGACCTCTATCGGGTGGCAACAGTCTAATAAACGGCTGAATATTCGCCTGTTCGTTTCATCTGTTGGATTTTTGATGTCTTCCGCTGTAAGGTTCGTTGTTACTATCATCGGAAGTCCCGATTCGCAACGAGCGTTAATTACGTTATAGACGATTTCCTGCATATACTCCGTCTTGCGTTCGGCGGCGAGATCGTCAAGAACAAGCAACGGGTATCGCTGAAAGCTGTCATAATACGCCTGTCTGTCCGAATTCATTCCCTGAACGGTGTTTGCTATCCGAGGGAAGCTTGACATAAGGACGGGTATTGCTCTATCAATGACGGAGTTTGCGATGCAGGCGGCTATGAAGCTTTTGCCTGTTCCGACATTCCCGAAAAGAAGAAGTCCTTTTCCTCTTTTTCTGAATTCGTCGAAATTTTCGGCGTATTTTTTTGCGACATTTGAAATCGCAGTGTTTATTCCGTCATCGTTGGCAAACGTCCAGTTCTGCATATTTGGGTTCGGAAAAGCTTCCTGACGCAGAATCTGAACGAGCCTGCCACGCTCCACAGCTTCATTTTGTCGCTTTTCATTTTCGATACGCTCTATCACACATTGGCAAGCACACGGCATTATGCGTTCTTTCCCGAGGAATATCACACGGGACTGTCGCTTTCCGCTGCATTTTGAACAGTAAAGAAGTCCGTCACTGCCAAGATATGTATCTTCCGTGTTTGTCGGTATCTTATCGGCAATATGATCGACAACGGACATTATGCTTTCGTTTTCGCTCATTTATCACCTCATATTTAAAATAAATCGTCAAGGTCACTTTTTGCGTAAGGGTCAATAGCAATTCCGCAGCCGCCCGGAACGTAATACTTGCCATTGCGTAATTCGTATTCCTTGCCGTTGATCGTTACAAGCTGTGTACTGTTGGTAAACTGCTTGGCAGGTGAAAAATCATAATCATCTTTCCAAGCTCGGCTGTTGAACCAAGACGATCCGTGCTTGATATACTGCGTATCGGTGTGCTTGGCTTCGATCTGCCTTATATAGTTTTCGATGCCCTGTTTGACCTGTTCAAAAGTGGTCGGGTCCTTTTTGTCACTCCGAGCTTTCTTATATGCTCTTAAGGCGGCTTCTTTCCCGACCTTTCGAGGGTACATTTTCCACAGGGTTTCAAATTCAACGGATATATTATCTATTTCTTTTTCTTCTTTATTCTTCTTATCATTCTTATCTTTCTTATTATGTTGCCCTTTGCTTGCCCCTTGTGTGCCCGTCATGCGTCCGTTGCTTGCCTCTGCTTGTGCCCCTGCTTGGTATAAATCGTAATTATTTATCGTAAATACGCTAAATTTCGGATATACAGTCTGTGCCACTTCTTGTGTCTTTTTTAAGTGTTTTAAAGCTGTTCGCACTTCCTTTTCCGTCAGTCCTGTATCTGCTGATAATCTGCGTATAGATGAAACACACTCACCACGTCTGACGATGATATTTTCAAATTTACTATCCTCAATATTTGCTATGAGGAGCAGGTGTTCAAACAAATGCTTTGTTAACGGCTTTTTGTACCAACACCAGTCAATGATTTTACGGTGTAATTTTATATACCCGTTTTCAAGTGCCATCGCTACACCGCCTTAAAACTTCACAGGAATAGGTTTTATCTCACAAGTATTATTTTTTTCGCAAGCATCGATACTCTCACCTTTAAGAAATTTTTCAATTACCTGCTCATTAATAAGAAATTTCTTTCCTATCCTGACAGCAGGCAAAGAGCCGCTGTTGACCCACTTGCGCACCGCATATTGCGATATACCGTATGTTTCGGCGGTTTCCGCTATGGTAAGCATTTTAACATTAATCATTTTTGACCTCCTTGGTTTTATTGTTTGTCTGCATAAGTCGAGCTTTTATTTCGGGGTATCTCATACCGATTTCAATGCAGATGCATATTTTATCCTTAATACATTTTAACTGTTCATACTCATCTGACGTGAGATAGTCTATAGCTTTAGCCTTTTTATCTGCTCCACGCTGTTTCTTTAATTTGGCTGCCGAACACCCGAATAAAACTATATACGCCAAAGAATTATAATTCTGATAATCGTGTGCCGATCTTTCATTCTCCGGTATGAGCTTTATAGCTTCGGCAAGGTTCTTATGTGTGCTTTTAAGCATTTCACGGTTAGTCCTGCGATTGAAAAGCTCTTTTTTCATTGCATAAAAATCCTTTACAAGAGCCTTTTTAAACCTGCGTACAGGGTCGGTATTTTTCATATATGATATAAGAAGGGTTGCCTGTTGCTCATTAAGATGATATACGATTTCCGGCCTTCCGACTTTCTCTAATTTTCGCATTTCAAATGCGGAAACTGTTCCAAATTCCTGATCGTCGGTTTATATCTTTTCCCAGTTCTGCACAGCGAAACCTCTCATTCCGCCCGCAGGTTCATAATCGGGATATATTCGCTTGTACTGCGTTTCGGCTTCTTCAAAAGGAATATCCTTGAAAAAGCCCTTGTGCTTCATATAAAGCAAGCCTATCACAGCAGAACGGCTGTGTCCCTGATTACAGCACACAAGCACCTGCCTGTCGAGATTTTCAAGGGCATTTTCAATAAAGTCCAACGCTCTTGAAATGATGATAGGCGAGATCCACTCGGGGTTCTCCACATCAACAAGATTGCATATCAAGCAGCGTTCACGCTCTGCAAAAAGATACTCGGGGTGATCTTTGCCGCAGGAACGTCCGCTGTAACCGACAGCCTTTCTGTGCATCGGCTCTTTTGCGGCAATAACACAGTAAAAATCATTGTTGTTTTTTATCTCTTCATAGTCGTTCAATGTCCCTACAAACAAATTCGGTATTATTTCAGTCATAATTCAAGCTCCTTTATCGTCTTGACAACCTGATATTCAGCAGGCTTGCCTGTCTTCTTGCATTTATTAATATAAGGGCAGAAAACGATTTTGTCAAGGACTTTTTCTCTGTAACAGCACTTTTCACAATAAATACGCTGCTTTTCTGTTATTTCTTTCAGCATAAGTTCACCTTTTCATCAAATACTGCTCGCATAGTCACAATTTCAACACATTTGCTGCGTATAATGTCATTAATTTACATACACGAAGGAGGTGAGAAATATATGTACGGACTTGACAGCATAGACTGGACAAAATGTATTTTCGACGGTATGGCCGCTGTATATGAGCCTTTAATTCCGTATATCGTTGGCATAATAGCAAGTGCCGTTGTTTGGGGAATGCTTAAATGGTTCTTACACAGAGTACACGACTTCTTCTGTTTTGAAATGTCTGCAAGAGAACAGCGTAAGACACACAAAAGAATCGATGATACCGTCGACTTCTTTTCTGCTGCTGCCGATTTCATTTCAAACCTGAGATCGGACAATAAGAATAATAAGTAAATGAAACAGCCGTCCTTTGCTCCAAAGCAGCAGAGCAGGAACGGCTGTTTTCATCGTTTGAAGAAAGGTCAGCGGCAGCTTCGGCATTTGCAGCCGAACTCGAAGTTAAGGAGCCTTAAACCTTCGGCACAACCTATGTGACCGTCAAAAATAATACGCAGGCGGGTACTCCTGCGTAAGCCTGTTTTTGGAAGCATCGGCTAAGTGCTTTCCTTAACTTGTGTCTGCATGACAAGAGACCCGTTTATATTAGCGGAGGGCAGACGTTAAGGGGTGGAGCTGTCGCAGAGTTCACGCACTCATTGACAGCAGAAACGGCGGAATGGGGGAACCGCCGTTATGAGGATTAGAGGAAGTTTAAAAACGCTCGAATGTCAACTTTGACTCGCCCAGATCGGAGAAATATGTCTTTTCATATCTCTCTGTATATATATTACCACATCCCAGATGAACTGACAAGGAAACAAAAGGGAAATAAAAGTGCAATAAAAGTGAAATAAGCCTGTTTTGACCCTCAAAATGATATAAAATGAGCATAAAAACAGAAAAGGAGATTTCACTATGCCTTATCCCAAGCAAAAAAAGACTTATGCCGAACCACCAACGCAAATTATCGTTACATTCAAAAAATCCACCGTTGAAAAAATCCGCAAAATCGCCCTCGCAAGCAACAAAAGCGTACACGACACGATTCTCTTCATCGTCAACACAGCCATAAAATACAACTACACCGAAGATTTTCGCTACATTCCTTGCAAACCCCAATCTCCCGAGCAGATCATTTTCATCAACGGCAAGAAAAAGAAAGAGCCAAGCTATCAAATTCACGTTCTTGTCTGCGCCGCACTCAACCGCAAAATAACCAAGATTATGGAACTCAATTCCTATGACGGCAAATCAACCGTCATTCGATCCCTTGTCGAAACTGCATTCATCTATGATTATGACAAGAACCTTTTCTTCCACAAGCCACAGAAACTTTCAACCTCATCTCCAAATTACAACCCTTGTTCAAATGATATAATTATGCTTGATATTATATAAAAGAAAATTTATCTCCAAAAAAAGAAAAAGAAGGTCGCTTATATAAATTATTGAAAATTTTTGCGAGGCAACTCTACGGCGCATTTCAGACCACCCCCGCCCGAATCTTTCCCGAAGAAAAAAGAGAGGTCAAAGGCTTGATCTGTCCGCAGAGCAAAGACAAAAGTAAAAGAAAAAGAAAAAAGAATCAAACAAGAGATATTTATACAATTATGTTGCATTGAATGTAACACAATATATCTTGTGTTACATTAGACTTCATTGCTACAATCTTCAGCGTAGCATCTTCGGGCGGTACTGCTCTTGCTCTTACCTTTTATTTTTGTGGCGTGCTTTTAACAAGACCAAATCAGTATAATATATATTATCTCTTGTAACAATACTATATTTGTATAGTTGGCAAGCTCTCCCAAGCCTGCAACCGAAACCCTAATAATAAAACTAAATTAAGAATAAAACATAATAATAATTATTATTAAGATATATTAAGATTAAAAAGATAAAGAGAATTAATATACAAGATAAAGTATTATTAATATATATATATATATTATATATCAATAAAGAAAAGAAATAAGATTAAGTATAATTATATATAAAACTAAATTCAGATAATAATACAACGGTGAAGTTTATGCGATCAGCTCCAAGGTGACGAGAGTTAGGCGGTGAAGTCTGACGAGCTTTGACAGATCAGGAGCGGAACGGTACAGAGTTTGAAGACGGATAAAGAAAAATAAATTGATATAATTATATTATTATATATTATTACATAAATCAAATTATATTTAAAAGATATTACAGGAAGTGCGGAATTTGCAAAGATGATTGCTTTGCATCTCTTCGGGGGGGGACTGTTGAAGAGCGAAACAGGAGGAAATAAAAACAGCTCCGAGAGGTGGGATCGGTCGGAGCGGGTGAACAGATTGAAGCTATTGGGGGTATATATAATTATATACATCAAGATATATTATAATATTATTTATTATTAATTATATTATATATATTAAGATATATATCAGAGGTCAGGCGGTCAGCCTTCGGGCGGTTGCTTCCGAGGGCATCAGATCAGCGGACAAGCTCCCGAGATGAGCGGTGCGGAGCTGTGCAAAATCACAGGTAATAATATATCAATATGTACAAAACAATACCACTTTATTTATGCAAATAGTAGAATGATATATTTTATAAAATTCCTCTAAACCACAATATATAGTGCTTTATCTTGATATTCATTGCATCTAACCACAATATATAGATGTAATAATATGGATATTTTGACAATGTAACATAAATGTGCTATAATTATAACAATGAAAGAGGGATAACCTCAGAAATAAAAAAGGCCCTGAACCGTGGCAAGTTTGGCGACTAACACGGAACAGGGCGACTACAAACAACAACTTTTGCAAGCGGACTTGAAAAGCGGTTTGTGTATTTAATATACCACAAATTTAACCGCTTGTCAAGAGTAAAATTTTGAAAGGCGGTTATTTTTATGACTAAAACAGCAATGATCAGCGTATATCTCAACACTTGGGGCAACTACAACGAGAACGGAGCAGACGGCGGTTTTTGGGTTGATCTCCCTTGCAACCTCAGCGAAACCCTCAAACAGCTCGCAGAATCCACAGGCGAACGCCTCGAAGATATGGAAGTGTTTGTTAATGATTATGATACCGACTTTAACGGCGTTGAAATCTCCGAAGATTCCAACCTTTCCGAGCTGAACGAGCTTGCGGAGCAGCTCGCAGAACTCGACGAATCCGACATTGAAAAGCTTGGCGCAATCCTCGAAGCAGACGGCGGAACGCTTGAAAATGCCCTTGAAAATCTCGACAACTACACATATTACAGCGGAATGACTTTATTAGACGTTGCCTATGAGCTTGTCGAAGAGTGCTACAGCAACCTCCCCGAAATTGCTTTACGCTATTTTGATTATGAAGCCTATGCCCGTGACCTTGGTTTTGACGGCTACACGGAAACATCAAACGGCGTTGTTTGCAGGTAATTAAATTTAAAGCCGTTCGGGCGGCTCTAAACAGTCCATTAAGCCCGAAGCGTTCCGCCCTGACTGGGGCGGAGGTTGGAAAAACCAAATAACACAATGGAGGATTTTAAAAATGAAAAACACAATTAAAAAAATCATCGCTACAGTAGCAGCACTCGCAACCATTCCAAGTTTTACAGTAAACGCCCTTTACAACTATGACGAGGGCGAAACACTCCCAATCATAGAGGGAAGCGAAATAGCCGAATTTTTCGGCGATGAAACGCCCGAGAGCTTCAGCAACTTTTATCTCGCTACCGGCGGCGAAATGCACAGCCTTGAAAACATCGTTGCAGTAGGTCAGCTTTGGCAGATTGAAAACGGCGGATATTATTCAGAAAGCGGTAAAGTTTGGGTTCTTTTTGATGACCACGGCACTTTCGATTTTGAAGACGATGAAATAATACAGATCTTCGAAACTCCCACAGACGATAGCGAAGAACTTGCAATATATGAAGAGATTTACAACAATTTTCTTCAGATGCTTTAATTTAACAATAGTTTTCTTGAACGTTTTCTATTCAAAAAAGCGTTACACCAAGCCGCAACACGGCAATTCTTTTTTACCAAAATTGACAAAATCGACCTTGAAAGGGTGGGTAAAATGGCAAAGCGTAAAAAATTGACTGAAAAGGAATGGAAAAGACAGCTTGAAGAAAAAGCGACTTTTGAAGCTTCCGAAAAAGAAGCAAGGGAGGCGGCTATCTATTCCGCTCTCCGTTCTGCGCAGATCGGCACAAAAATCGTCGAAAAATCTACGCCCGATTTCCCCGAAATTATCATCAAGATCGAACGCAACGACTGCGCCGATGATTATGATTTTGAGTTTGAGTGTTGGACGGACTGCGGCAATCATTATGACATTAACGATTTTTTTGAAGATTTTCGGACGGGCGCATCTGCTGTTGTGGCTTTTGTTCCCGAGCAGGAAGAGGAGCAGGACAGCGACCAATTAACTTTTGACGATTTGGCGGCTATGACCTCGGCGAACGAAACCGCCGAACCCTCGACCGTTTCCCCGAATGCGGCGAAATCCGCCACGATCGGCGGCAAGGTGGGCGCATCGCCTGACCTTGGAACCGCCTGCACGATGTCTGCACCCGTCCGACCTGCCTTGATCCGCTCAAAAACTGCACGGTGGTGGGGAGTTCCGCCAAACGGCTTTGAAAAACTGCACCGTGGCGTGGTGGTGGCTGCGTGGTGGCGTGGTTGTGTGAAAAACTGCACGGGGCGTGGCGTGGGGCGGCACGGAGCTGCCCGAGCTGCGCCGACATAGCATATCAAGTTAAAAAAATCCGCCGAACTGCCCTGCGTGGCGGCTGACGGCGGGAAAATTGAAAAAAGGAGTGTACTTATGAACCTTGTATATCGAATCACGGATGAAAAGGACATTCAGAAGATGAAAAATGCCCTTCTTCGTCAGAGCTATCGCAACTATATGATCTTCGAGCTTGGAATCCACATCGGAAGAAGAATTTCCGACATTCTGAAAATGAAAGTTGGGGATATCAGAGGAAAAAAGCACATCGCCATTGACGAAGACAAGACAGGCAAAGTCATTCCGCTTGTCGTGAATGATGTTGTTTATAATGAGGTAATGGAATATTGTTGTAATATGGACGATGATGAATATCTCTTTCCGTCCAAAAAGCGCAATGACAAGGACGAACCCGACTGCAAAGGGCATACACCCGTAGGCAGGATTCAAGTTTGGAACGACATCAAAGCCGCTGCCGAGGAATGTGGACTGGGTGAACTCGGAACGCACTCGATCAGAAAAACGTTCGGCTACCACTTTTACAAGCAAACGGGCGATATCGCAATGCTTCAAAAGATATTCGGGCATCGTTCACCGATGGACACGCTCCGCTACATCGGCATTTTGCAGGACGAAATTGACGAAAAGCTTAAAGGATTTAGCCTTGCAGGATAATATATTATAGCTCTATGTCTTAAAGACGCTATCGCAGTTGCAGCATATTCGACAATTGAACTGCAACATATTCGGCATTTGTAGCATATTCGGCGTTTGAGTGTAGCATATTCGGCGTTCAGCCGCAACATATTCGAGATTTGAAAAGAGGAAAATAAAAATGGCAGGATATTATAATTATTCAATGAGCAACAATGCTATTAGCGCCTACGCTAACGGCGAAAAGCCGTTGAGCAAATGGACAAAATCTGAAATAATAGAAACTCTCGTTTTCGAGGGTGTCAGCTCCGAAAAGATTGATCTTATAAAAAAGCTTTCCGCAAAAGCTGTCAAGTTCCATTGTCTTCGCCGTTCATCTTGGCATCATACCTCATCGCACTACAACAAAACGGATTTTTACGAAGTTTTCCCGGATTTTGTTGAGAGCGAGAGCGTTGAAATAATAAAGGGTTGGCTTGCTTCAGATCAGAAAGAGAAAGAAAGCTTGAAATCGAAGCCTATTCCGCAGCCAAAGAAAGCAAAAGCTGTATATCTCGAATGGGGCGGCACTCGGAAGCACCCAAAAGCCAAAGAGATCACCGCAATCGGCGAAATCACCGCAGACGGAAAATGGTTCATCGAGGACGGCTGCTGCAACAAGCATTCAACATCAGCAAGAGGTTTTAAAGTTTTGGAAATCCTTTCTTGAACTCTGTTTTTTGCAGATAGATAATTCTTTCGTCTATTTTTGACTTCACTGTATCGGATAAGCCGTTGAAAAGTGGCTTAATTCCGAAATTATTCATCATCAACAAAGCGGCGAATGCGTGTGCATCTATTTCCGCAATTTGTAAATTATAGTCTTCCAAAGAATCCTTGGAGTTCTGTTTATAGTTTGCAAAATAAAATTTTTCGTTTGTTTTAAGCTGCCAAATATGTCTAATTTCGTGCGCAACAGCAAAAAGGATATCGGGATTTAATGATTCAAAATTCCGCAAAAAGATTGTTTTTCGAGCTGAATCATAATAAGCTTTCATTGATGCTGTCGGGAAATTTGATTCGTCGTACGAAATAATTGGCGGTTTAATATGTAAAACTTTACATGTATATTCAATAAAATTGTTAATCATCGTATCTTCCGCTTTGATCTTTTTTAATATTTATAATTATAACAACGCTTGAATTGAATGTCAAGCAATATAGTCATATGCGCTTGATTTTGCGTAACACATTCAAGGTTCGATGATATCCAAGCTGACCTAACGGCAAAACGGGGAGAAAGGAAACACAATGAGTGATTATGTAACAATTACAGTTGAAGTCACATTTGAAACCGACAGCGAGGCATATAAAAAGGCTGTTGAGATGTCAAACAAGTTCAAAAGTTGTGGACTTTCTATGTTTCAATCTCCCGAAGAGGTTTTGAAAAACTGTTTGACACTCGGCTGCACTCAGCGCATTTTGAATAATGAGGATTACCTGTCAGCAGAAGCGGAGAAACTCAAAGCAAAACAAAGCGGTTAATTCGTCATTCGATATAGCACAGGGCAGGATATTTATCTGCCATATATCGAGGAACAAAAAGAGCAGTAGCTTTAAGCTACTGCTCTTTTGTGCTTTAAAATTAAAAACTGGAAGTGAAATAATTTTGCAACAAGTTTGCAGAATGACAATTTAGTCAAAAATAAAATCAACTTTGAAAATGACACAAGTATGACACAAATTGCTTATTTATAGCTATAAAGCGTGTTTTACAATTCTCAAAGAGATAATTACAGCCATTATGGCTTATATCACAAAAATCCCGAAAACAATACGTTTTCGGGATTTTTCGTTTGTCTGCAGTATTTGCGAAAAAAACTTATGAGAAATAAATGACACACCGAATTCGTTCCGCTATAATACTAATACTAATTCTCGATCAACCTATAGACAAACTCTCGGTTATAATAAGTTCATTCAGCGTCAAGCTCCCTTGTCAGGCGACAGCTTGTCTGCGGTCGCTCTCCAAGGTCAACGCAGTGACCTAACTGAACTTATTCTATCTGTCGATTTTGTCTATAGAACGATAGAGAATTAGTATAAGAGACCGATGCTTTCGCCGAGGAATAAGATCAGTAGTTTTTGTTTAAACGTTTTAGACAAAAAAACATATTCTTCGGCAAAGCTTATAGGCATTTTACCGAGAGTATAAGAAAACGTTTGCGTTTATTAACAATTTAGTCAAAATGGCAAAAAACAATCACAATTTTAGTGATAAAAAGAAAAAGTACACAAATTCACATTTTTAGTGCAAAAATATTGCAAAATCTATTGACAAAAATAGACCTGCGATATATAATAATAACAGTAAGAGAACACTAAATAAAATGTGTGAAACTTATCAGGAGGAGATCCCAATGGACAGTAATAAAAACTGCGGTAAGTCCTCCGCAAAAAGCTTAAAGGGCTTTACACTTGTTGAAATGCTGATCGTTATTGCGATCATTTCAATACTTGCAGGAATGTTCTCGATCATTACAAGCGGACTTGTTCGTGACTCGCGACTTGAAACGGCAAGAACAACTGCGCAGTCTGTTTATACAGGAATTCAGAACGCTCTCGTTCAGATGGAGATCAAACAGGATGACGAGATCATTGACCCGACCAAATACGGTGCGGGCGGAACGTTTTCAAAGTATGTTACATTGAACTTTGTAATGGATAACGGAGCAATAACAAGTTCCCATAACTTTGTTATTTCTGATGGAACAACAATAGCGACTTTGACATACGATTATCCGAACGATACTCCTGCTGCAACAGATATGGAGAAAAAATTCCGTAAGCTTGCAAAATATATAACCGATAATCTTTCAATGGATTTCACGGGATATGTCTATGCGGCTATTGATATGGAAGACTGGATGGTCGACAGCGTTGTTTACGTTGAAGATTATGAAAAGGTTGAAAATTCCGCAAACGGAATAATTGATTTTATCCCGTATTTCAAAACCAAAAGCTCAATCGCAGCTGCATCAAACGGAAGGATCCCATTCTGCGATAATATCAGTCAGCAGAAAAAGATCTATGCCGGCAAGGAACTTACTATACTCGGTGCGCGCGGCACGGCAGTAGGATATTATCCGTTCCTCGATGATCTGACGGGAACAACGGTATCTTACACATAATACAGTATAAAACCGCATGGTTCGGTTTTAATAAAAACATTTTAAATATTGAAAAGGAGGAATTTCCACATGAGAAATTCAAAGACAAAGGGCTTTACCCTTATCGAACTCATCGTAGTTATCGCAATCATCGGTATTCTTGCTGCTATCCTCGTACCTTCTATGCTCGGTTACGTTAGAAACGCAAGAATCTCTTCCGCTAACTCCGGTGCAAAGCAGATCCACACAGCTGCATCTTCCGCTATCACACAGCTCGGTATCGCTAACTGGTCTTGGACCGGTTCAACAATTCCTGATGAGGCTTACTTCACAATCGAAGTTATTGATGCTAACGGTTCTGTTTCCGGTATGACTAACGACGTTATCGATGTTACTTGGAACGGCGTTACAGGTCCTGACGATGCAGACGTTGACCTCGCAGCTTACCTCGGAACAGAATTCAGAGGTTATGCAAGAGCATTCTTCAAGCCAGGTACATACTCTGTATCCGTTGCTGCATACTCCACAACAAGCCAGGGCTGGACACAGTTCGAGACTTATACACAGGATATCGCTGGTGTAACAGGTATCACAGAAGGTACACAGAAGACTGACGCAAAGAACGGTCAGATCTACGGTATCTACCCAGCTCCATCCCTTTCTACCTGATAATTAAAAATCAGATAAATAAACAGCGGGAGATCATTCTTCCGCTGTTTTTTTAATATGGAGAGATTTATGAAGAAAAAAGTAATTTATTCTGTTGTTATAACTGTAGTGTGTTTGCTGGCGTTAGGTGTGCTGCTTATGCTGATACCTATTGAGCAAAAGCGCAAAATGATCGAAAAATACGGACAGCTTGCGATAGATGCGGAAACGGACGAAAAATCGGCATATATCCTTGAACATTATGATGAATACCCCCAAATGCTGATGGATCATTATTATAAAGGTGAAGAGCTGCGTGACTTTGTTTATGATTATATTGAACACGGACATGACTATGAAACAATGTCCTTTACCGACGAAGAGCTGCACAGCGGAACGATACCGAATTTTTATATGGACGACTACCGTTGGTGCTATGAAACGATCGGCGGCAGATATATCTACTCAGGCGGCTGTGCGGTCGTAAGTATTTCAATGGTTTATGTTGGCTTGACGGAGGACGGATATTATGATCCCGTCAGAGTTTCAAGAGTTGCTGAACAGCTCGATGCGAGCGGATATATGGGCGGCGTAAGGAACAGTGAGATCGGAAATATCTGTGCCGCTATCGGTTTAAGGTATACCGGCTATAATTTTGACCCCGATGAAGACGGCAGCGGAAAGCCTGATGAAATGCAGATGAAGGAGATCCTCGACAAGGGACATCCGCTTATTATGAATGTGAAAGGCGACACATTCGGAAGTCACGCATTCGTTATCCGTGGATATGATGAAACGGGATTCATCATCAATGACCCTGCAAGTCCCGAAAAGAGCGCAAGAACATGGACTTTTGATGAGCTTGCTCCCGAGATCTTAAGATACTGGGAAGTATGGAAAGAATAAAGGTTACAAAAGGATTACAAAATAGATATTGCATTGACAAAATATGAAAAATATTATATTATAAAAGTATAATAATTGCAATTTGTTACATACAATTTTTTCAATTTTGAAAGGGGGACACCGCAATGCGGGGGAAAGCAAGGGGATTTACACTTATCGAACTTATTGTGGTAATTGCAATAATCGGAATTCTGGCGGCAATTCTTGTTCCGTCAATGCTCGGATATGTAAAAAAATCAAAGATCTCACAGTATAATTCCAATTCCAAGACAGTCTACTCAGGTGCGCAGCTTGCAATAACCGATGCGTATAACACAGGAGTAAACTTTGCTGGCGGCGAAATATTCATCAATAGTGCTGCAGGTGACGGTCAATGTACGGGTCAGACGAGTGGTGATATCTGCGATATCACAAACTATGTCGGTGAAGAGTTCAAAGGTTATTTCGGTTTCGTTATGGACTCGGCAGGAACTGGCGCATCCTACGCATTATGGAGCGATCATCCGATAACGGCGGCTGATTTCACGGGAATGTACACTTATAATGATGTAAATGACCGATTTGCTACAGGCGCTGTGCCGCTTGGCTGTCACCCCCTCAAAACCGGCAATTGACAAGGCAAAATAGATCAAACGATACCTCGGAAGAAAATTCCGAGATATCAGCCTGTTGAAAAAGTATATCGCATTTATGCAGATTGACGAAATAATTTTATGACTTGACCGTTAAAACAAAAACTACCATTCATATCCCGTCGTCAATAAACGCTCGTCGCTTTGCTCCTAACGTTTATTTGCCGAGGATAGTTATTCCGAACATAAAGAATAAGCGCAATTCACATTTTATAGGTTTACAGACTGATTTATCACGTTCTGTTTTACTTTTTTGATGTGAATTGCGCTTTTTAACTTATAGATATTTCACTATTGCAGCAATATTTGGCACTGTTAGTTTAAGGAGTTTCGCTTCTGCGGAAGCGACAAGGGACGCTGTCCCCTTGACCCCTGCCACCCTTTAAAAAGCGTGGACGTAAACTTTAATTTTGTGCAACTTTTTTCAATAATATACTTTTTCAACAGCCTGACCTCGGAAGAAAATTCCGAGGTATTTTTTTATCCCCCGATGAATAAAATTAAAGGAAAAATAATACTTCAAGGAGGATAAAAATGGACAGCAAAGAACAGATCGAAGCAATGGCACGGAAATATAAGGAAGAAATGCTGCGTATGTATAAAAACAATATTCGAAGCAGCAAGGCAAATGTCGGAAAGGCTGAAAGTATCTCGCCGCCGCAGGCTGCACAGCCGAAAATCCCCTCGCAGTCTGTACAGGCAAAAGATCCTGCAGAAAATGTTCGGACGGTTCAGCCGCCGCATATCGAAAAGCAAGTCGAGAGCGTGAACCCAATAAAACTGACGCAGCATACGTTGGAAATTCAGCCGAAAAATGAACAGCCAAGGGAGTATACCGAAAATGTTGTGCAGGAAAAGCCTAAATTCCCGCCTCCGGAGGAACTGATGAATGATGAAAGTGAAAATTTTGCGGAAACAGAGGAGACAGGTGCGGCAAAACAGTACGATCAGCCGAATTTTCAGGGTAACTATAACTCCGAGGAGTTCTCCGACCTTTCCGACCCTCTTGAACCGAGATACAGCGGAGATGAGGACGAAACGTCCGATGAAGACGGCATCGGCTTCATAAAAGCGGAGGTAACAACGGGCAGCGGTGCTGTTCCAATCGAAAATGCAGTCGTTCTTATCACGAAAAAGGAAAATGGAAAGACCTATCTGCTGAAAATGCTCATCTCGGACGAGAGCGGTTCGACCGAAACGGTGGCTCTCCCTGCGCCGAACGTTTCATTCTCCGAAACGCCCGACCCGACCGAAAAGCCGTTCGCCGATTATTATATAAGCGCTTATGCTGACGGTTTTTACGCTGAAAATGATATGGAAGTTCCCGTTTTTTCGGGCGTGAAGTCGATACAGCCAATTGCGCTTATACCAAGATGCAGCGCTGACGGCAGAGCCATACTTGGTTGAAAGGCGGTGGGACGATGCCTGAACCGTTTATTCCAGAAACCGTTACCGTTCACCTCGGCAGACCGAATGACGCTTCTGCGGAGAATGTGACCGTTAGCTTTCCCGACTATATAAAAAATGTCGCATCGAGCGAGCTTTACCCGACATGGCCCGAAGCCGCCCTCCGTGCGAATATTTATGCGATAATCTCATTCACGCTCAACCGCATTTTTACCGAATGGTATCCCTCGCAGGGTTACAATTTCGACATAACGAACTCGACCCAGTTCGACCAGTCTTTTTTCAGGGACAGAGATATTTACGAGCCGATAGCTCAGATAGTTGACGAAATTTTCAACGAATATATCGTTCGACAGGGGAGAGTTGAGCCGCTTTTTGCGGTCTATTGTGACGGAAGAGATGTCGCCGACTGCGGAGGTCTGACCCAGTGGGGGACAGTTGCCCTCGCACGGGAGGGTCTTGGACCGTATGATATTCTGACACGCTTTTACGGAGATGATATTGACATTGTGACCAATACAGACGTAAGGACGAATGCGCCGTCCTACCCGGGCGAGCCACTAAGTCTTGGCGACGGCGGAAATGATGTTGTGCGGATTCGCCGAGAGCTTAACCGAATCTCGCGGAATTATCCTGCGATACCGAAGATACCGACTGAGGGGACGGTTTATGACAGTGCAACGGAAGAGGCTGTGCGAGCCTTTCAGAAGATCTTCAATCTTCCGCAGACGGGAGTTGTCGATAAGGCGACATGGTATCGGATACACTATATTTATACGAGCGTGAAAAAGCTCTCCCAGCTTGCGTCCGAGGGACTTACTCTCGAAGAAACGGCGGTCGTTTTCCCCGAAAGGCTTTCATTCGGCGATAGCGGAATGGCTGTGCGCTATCTGCAGTATTATCTCGAAGTAGTCGGGGCGTACTATAATAATGTCCTGCCCGTCAAGATAACGGGAACTTTTGACACTGCGACCGAGAATTCCGTCCGCTCATTCCAGCAGGTCTTCGGTCTGCCGCAGACGGGCGTTGTTGACCGTGAAACGTGGAATTTGCTCGAGGACGCTTACCTCGGCATTGTTGAGAACGTTCCCCTCGATGAAAACAGCGAAAATCCCGTGCTTTTCCCAGGAATTATCCTGAACGAGGGTATGACAAATCCTTATATACGGATTTTGCAGGAGTATCTGAACTATCTGCATCGGTTCTATCCGACGATACCCGAAATTCAGCCGACAGGCTTCTATGGTCCTTTGACAAAGCAAGGCGTGACCGAGTTCCAGCGCATCTTCGGACTTCCGCAGAACGGCGCTGTCGGTGCTGATACCTGGAACAAGATCTCCGAGATATACAGCGAGCATCGATTCGGCTATGTAAAGCAGGCAGGGCAGAACCCGGGTTATACTATTTCATAATGTATATTTATCAGATATAATACGGAGGGTAATCAAATGGCAGAAAACAAAGCTTCGGACGTTCGTGAGGCACAGCGCTATCTTCGGACGATATCGAAATACAACCCCAATATCCCTATGATTGTCGCAGACGGAACTTACAGCGATGACACAAGGGACGCAGTTGCGGCATTTCAGCGTGAGAGAGGTCTGCCCGAAACGGGGGAGATCGATCCGAGGACATGGGACGAACTTTATAAGCTTTACAAAGAAGCGGCGCTGTTCTTCGCCGAGCTGGAAAGCATAAATCCCCGTGCGGTCAGCGAAACTCCGCTCACAAAGGGTTCGGCAGGCTATCCCGTCTATATCATTCAGGTGATGCTGAACACTATCTCGCAGTTTTACGATAACCTCAAAGGCGCATCGATAAACGGCATCTACGACAACGAAACCGCCGAGGAGATACGCCGTATACAAGCGATATCGGGTCTGCCCGAAACGGGTGAACTCAATCACGCAACATGGAACGCACTCGCTCGGATATACAACTATCATGCGGCTATCGATGATATAGATAATGATGAAGCGGCTTATACTATGAGTATAAATGCAGTAGGATAATACTTAATGCGTAATTCGTAATGCGTAATTCGTAATTATTTTTGCTCCGCAAATTGTTTGAAATTCGTAGGGGTGGATTCTATATCCGCTTTTTGCAATATTTAATCGTTTTGACATGCGAATAAACAAAGACAGACCTGTTTTCAAGGAAAAAACTTTGAAAACGGGTCTGTTCATTGTTTGTGCAGATTTTATTTTTACTATAAAACAACAGAAAAGTGTATTTATCACGGATAATTGACAAATCACGACTTAAATGGTAAAATAATATTCATGGGCATACCAGAAACGGTAGGCGGTCAATCTTTGCTCCCGGAAAGGGGGCGTTGCGATATGAGTATAACAGAAGTTGTATCTTTAGGAATACTTATATGCAATATCATACAGATAGTGTTGAATTGCTGCAACAATAAAAAGAAGTAACCGCCCCAGCTTCCAACTCGGCGGTTACTTTTTTTAGTTAAACTGAATTTGGGAGCGACCGTCTATCGGTATGCCCTCTTTATATTTATATTATAAGACTTTTGAACACTAATGTCAAGAGTTTTGCCGTAATTTCGTGAGCTGCTAACGGGCGGATATAGAATCCGCCCCTACAGAAATTCGGCTTTTCAACGTAAACCTGAGGAACATAATAATTACGCATTAAGCATTACGAATTACGCATTATTCTTCAAGATGTCCCGGCATCTCGAACCAGAATGTGCTTCCCACGCCTTTTTCGGAGCGAACGCCGAATTCGTAGTTGTGGCGCTGAAGTATCTGCTTTACTATCGAAAGTCCAAGTCCCGTGCCGATGACTTCACGCTTGCTTTTTTCCGTGCGGTAGTAGCGGTCAAAGATGAGCGGTATCAGCTCGGGGTCGATGCCTGCGCCCGTGTCGGTTATCTCGATACGGACAAGCTTTTTCTTCTTGACTATCTGCGTGATATAAACGGTCTTGTCCTCGCCCGTGTAGTTGACGGCGTTGTTGATAAGGTTGTAAATTACCTGCTGTATCTTAACGGCATCGGCTTTTACGATGAAATTCTGCTCGGCGGAAACGATAAAGGTGTAGCCTTTCTGCTCGGAAAGCAGGTTGTAGCGCTCCATTATGCTCCGTATCGTGTCGGTGATGCAGAACTCCGTTTCGGTTATCTCAAAGTTGCCGCTTTCAAGCTTGGAAAGGTCGAGGATATCATTGACAAGCGTTGCAAGACGGTCGCTCTCCTCAATGATAACGTTGAGATGCTCGGCACGCTTCTGCGGATTGTCACCCGAAATATCACGTATCATCTCGGCATAGGCTTTTACCATTGTCAGCGGCGTCCGCAGGTCGTGCGAAACGTTTGCGATAAGGTCACGGCGGAGAGTATCGACCTTTGAAATTTCTTCCTCTGCGCTGTTCAGTGTGTCGGCAAGGATCTCCGTTTCTTCATAACCGTGTCCGTCAAAGACGACGTTGTAGTTGCCCTCACCCATTTTCTTCGCCGTTTTCGTAATGCGGACGATAGGCGCTTCGATAACGGACGCAAGGAAATACGCAATGATAAGTCCGAGCAGGAGAAGGATAAGACCTATCCAGTATATCTGCCGCTTTATGATATCGGCGGTCGATTTGAGCGGTGCGAGCGAGGTGTTGAGGTAAATATAGCCTTCGGGGTCATCGACCGAGCCTATGACCATAACGAAAAGCAGTGTGTTCGTGTTGAAGCGGGGATTGTTGACCTCGGCGTAGTAGTAGCCGTTATTGCTCGCAAGAGCCTGCTTTCGGTACTTGAAGAGATTAAGGCTGTAAACGCCGTGGATAAGGCAGTTGTTCGCCATCATATCATAGGAATAGACCGTGTAGCCGTCGGCGTCCTGGATGAGGATACACATATTATTATTGTATGCCGTATTGTCGAGCTTTTCGGTAGTCAGTCCGTCCTCGTTCCAGCTTTTCAGGATATAAGATGCGATCGTGACGATATCTTTTGTCTTTTTGCTTTTGTAGTTTGTTTCAAGCGAAACGCCGAACGTGAACCAGAGCAGTGCAAGGATACCCGTTATAAAGATAACGAAGTACATCCATATCGCCGTTTTTAAGTTCAGAAAGCTTTTATGTTGTTTCAAACTTATATCCCATTCCTCTCAGAGTCTTGATGAACTTGCGGTATTCGCCGAGGGAATTTCGGAGCATTTTTATATGTGTATCAACGGTTCTGTCATCGCCGAAGAAGTCATAACCCCATACTTCTTCGAGGAGCTTTTCTCTCGAAAGAGCGATGCCCTTGTTCCTCACAAGGTAGAAGAGCAGGTCATATTCCTTTGGAGTGAGCGAAACAGGCTTGCCGTCAACGCTGACCTCTCTTCCCGTAACGTTGATCTCAAGACCCTCGTAACGGATGATATCCATCGGCTGTTCCTTTGCGGCGGCACGCTTTAAGACAGCTTTTATTCTTGCAAGAAGCTCTTTGGGGGAGAAAGGCTTCACAACATAGTCGTCAATGCCTATCTCGAAGCCGAAAAGCTTGTCATATTCCTCGCCCCTTGCCGAAAGCATTATGACGGGTATCTGCTTGGTCTTGCGGATCTCCTTTATCGCCGAATAGCCGTCAAGCCTCGGCATCATTATATCCATAACGATAAGGTCGAAGTCCTCCCTGCGGCAGATCTCGACAGCTTCCATTCCGTCCTCAGCCTCAGTGACCTCGAAGCCGTCAAATTCGGCGTATTCCTTAATAACATTTCGTATCATTTTTTCATCGTCAACAACAAGTATTCTCTGCATAATGTCATCTCCTTGATTTTTAACGAAAGGACGCATAAAACCCATATGTTTTGTTCGTTTTATATGACTTTTCAAGCGTCTTTTCCGCCATTTTAATTTAAAAATAAGTTTACCACGAAAATATGAAAGATATGTGAAAATTCAGCGTATTTTTAAGCTTTTATTATCATTGCCTTGACAATACAGCAAAAAAAGAGTATCATTATCTTAGGATATTATTGCAAAATGATAAGATAGAATTCCCGATAGTTTATTTTTGTCGGAAATGTTCCTGCTTGAACCAAATATCATCTAATACGTTTTGGCAAATGATAAAGCAGCTTTTCTATTTTCAAAGGGAGAATTTATATGCAGAAAAACAATACGGGGCTTATAATCGCCCTTTCATATATAGCGTCCGTAATGGCGGCGCTCATAGTGGCGGTCAACCTGCCCGAATATATGGTTGGGGTAATGGTTATCTATCTGGTGCTTGTGGTCATTTCTGTGGCTGTGCTTTGCTGGGCGGTCAAAAGGAACGAGCAGATACGGCTCGCCAAGCAGAGGAGCTATCTTTCCGATATTGTCCAGAGCCTTAACGCAATGGCGATTATATGGGAGAGCAATTTCCACGAGATCGAGGTAAACTCCGAGCTTACAACCGTTACCGGATATACAGCGGACGATCTGCGGGACAATGCAAAGAATATCCAGAAGCTTCTGCCGAAGGATGCGTTCGCACCGAGCCTGCAGTCTATTATAAATAACCGTGACGAGGAGTTTTTCGTGACCTCAAAAACGGGCGCAAAGGTCTGCACTATCTGGAATACCTCGCTTATGTTTGTTGAAAAGCAGCGGGGAAGAACGCCCAAATATATCCTTCTCTCGATAGGTCATGACCTGTCGGAGAACGCCGAGATGAAAGAGGAGCTTACCAATTATGCTCATGCCCTCGCTTCGTCCGAAAGCCGCTTTACAATGGCTATGGAGTATTCGGGCGTAGGTCTTATGCTCAAAGATGCCAACGACTACAGACTTTATACCTCCGAGCAGTTCCGTCAGATGGGCGGCTTTGATTCGGAATATATCGGCTTTGACGAGTTAAAATCGCTCATTTGCCCCGATGACCGCTTTGTTGTCGAAGCATTAAGACGTGCAATGACGGCGCAGACACCAACAAAGTCGGGCGAGATCTATTCCGTTGAATTCAGAATGAAGCCGAAGAACAGTGATTCCTACCGCTGGCTCCAATACCGCTATAAAGTAACTCCCTGCGCAAATATCCTTATGGCAACGATAGGCGGCGCAGTTATCGATATCAACGATGACAGGGAAAAAGACCATATCATCGAAAAAATGGCTTATATCGATGAGGTTACGCAAATTTACAACCGCAACAAGTTTATCGTTACGGGCGAGGAAATATTCCATCTTTATGATTCCGTTGACGGTCAGGAACTCGACTACTGGATAATCGTTTTTGATATTGACGATTTCCACATCATCAACGACACCTGCGGCTATCAGAACGGCAATATGCTCCTTAAGGAGTTCGGCTCTATTCTCAACAAGGCTCTCAGTACTCTCGGCGAAAGTTCACTCGGTGCAAGAATTGGCGGCGATAATTTTGCCATTATAGTAAAGGATAACGGCGACGATGAGCTCCCCGTAAGACTTGTAAAGAGCATACAGAAAGACTTTGCCGCATTCTCCGAGGAGAATTTCTCAACGCAGACTATCACTTGCTCGGCAGGCTACTGCAAAATGTCGGACGGCGGAAATGACTTCCTGCAGGTACTTGACCGTGCCGAATTCGCTCTTTCACATTCGGACGGAAGAAAGGGAAATATCGTCCGCTATGACAGAGAGATACATGATAAGATCATCAAGAGCAACGCTATCGAAAAAGAGCTTGCGGCGGCTATCGACAATAACGAGCTTGTGCTTTATTATCAGCCGAAGATCGACCTCAACACGGGTATGCTCACGGGTATGGAGGCTCTTATCCGCTGGGTAAAGCCGGACGGCACTATAGTTCCCCCGGGAAACTTCATTCCCGTTGCGGAAAGCTCTATGCTCATAACAAAGATAAGCAAATTCGTGCTTTATACAGCCTGCCGCCAGAACAAGGAATGGCAGGATAAGGGTTATCCGCCGATAACAGTTTCGATCAACCTTACGGCTGTTGACTTCTACCAGACAAATGTTACCGAAAATATCAAGAAAGCGCTTAAAGAAACGGGTATGGAACCGCAGTGGCTTGACGTTGAGCTTACCGAATCGCTTGCGCTCAAAGACATCGACCACGCTGTTGCACAGATGAACGAGATTAAATCGCTCGGCATCAAACTTTCAATGGACGATTTCGGAACGGGTTATTCTTCACTCAGCTACATTCAGATACTTCCTATCACACTGCTGAAGCTCGACCGCTCGTTCGTAATGTATCTTGAAGATGATGAAATTTCAAGAGAGATCGTTTCGGCTGTTATAAGAATTGCAAAATCAAAGAAGATAGAGACCATCGCCGAGGGCATCGAAACTCCGGGTCAGGTGGATATACTCAAACAGTCGGGCTGCGACCTTGCGCAGGGCTTCTTCTTCGGAAAGCCGATGCCTGCGGATAAGTTCGAGGAATTTATGAAGATGAAAGCCGAGCAGGCTAAACGTGGAGAACAGAAAAATCCTGCCGAACAGTTCGCTGATGCAAAGGTCGGCGTAAAGTAACAAAATGCCCCAAGCGGCAATAATACCGAACATCAATAAAACTATAGACAAAAGATCGTTGCATGATACATATAAAGCTGTTAAAACAGCTGCAAGCTCATGCTCGGTTTTGTATAGTTTTTAATTGGTAGTATATGTTGAAAGGATTGGTCCAATATGGCAAAGAGAAGAATCGGTATCCTTACAAGCGGCGGCGACTGCCCCGGTCTTAACGCAACTATCAGAGGCGTGGCGAAAGCCTGCTTCGAGGAAATGGGAGAGGACAACGTTGAGATCGTCGGAATCCAGAATGGCTATTACGGACTTATCAACAACATCGCAAGAGAGATGAAGCCGTCCGAATTTTCGGGCATTCTCACTCAGGGCGGAACTATCCTCGGCACAAAGCGTCAGCCGTTCAAGATGATGTCCGTTATCGAAGAGGACAACGTAGATAAAGTCAAGGCTATGAAAGACACCTACAAGGCTCAGAAGCTTGACTGCCTGCTCACACTCGGCGGCAACGGCACACACAAGACCGCAAATCTCCTCTCGGAAGAGGGGCTTAACGTCATCGGTCTTCCCAAGACTATCGACAACGATATCTTCGGCACGGACGTGACATTCGGCTTCCACACAGCTGTTGATACAGCTACCGATGTTATCGACAGACTTCACACCACAGCCGCTTCGCACAGCAGAATTCTTATGGTCGAAATAATGGGCAATAAGGCAGGCTGGCTTACACTCTATTCGGGCATCGCAGGCGGTGCTGATATCATCGTTATCCCCGAGATACCATATAATACGGAAAGCATCTGCGCAGCTGTTGAAAAGAGATCAAAGGCAGGAAAGACCTTCTCTATCGTTGCAGTAGCAGAGGGCGCATTCGATCAGGAAGAAGCAAAGCTCAAAAAGAAAGAGCGTGCAAAGCGCAGACAGGAAGCGGGTATCACAACCGCAACATCAAGACTCGCCGCACAGGTGCAGGCTGAAACAGGCATCGAAGCAAGAGTCTGTGTTCCCGGACATATGCTCAGAGGCGGCAGCCCGTCAGCCTATGACAGAGTTCTCGCAACAAAGTTCGGCGTAAGAGCCGCAAGCCTTATCAAATCGGGCAAGTACGGCTACACAGTAGCAATGGTGGACGGAAAGATCACCGAAAACAAGCTTTCCGACATTGCGGGCAAGACAAAATTCGTAACTCCCGATCACCAGCTCGTTATCACGGCAAAGGAACTCGGAGTTTCGTTCGGAGAATAAATTAAATAAATTCGGAATTATGAATTCGGAATTCGGAATTAATTTTAGCTCCGCAAAATATCGTAAAATCGTAGGGGCGGATTCTATATCCGCCCGTTCTTTTTTCGGAACAGACTATACTTGAATTTCGACGTTGTATAATACTAAACACCAATAAAATACAGGAAAAAAATCTGCACGGAAATCGCATATATCCAAGATTGTCGGCTTGATTTTTTCCAAATTTTAAATGGTG
>OIYP01000245.1_pt1 | contig 37794 bp, 36 predicted proteins | sample 1588261 | NCBI WGS metagenome assembly OIYP01 (sample SAMN03283293) | human gut metagenome | biome: human-associated habitat; material: feces | host: Homo sapiens | place: Peru | collected 2012 | reverse complement strand
GGAAAAAATCTGCGCCGAAATCCAATATAAACCTGTTTTCAACAGCTACAAGATTATCGGCTTAATTTTTTCCAAATTTTAAATGGTGTTTAGTATTACATATCCACAGTTGCTGATATTACATCGGTTGTGCTGTATTGATGATGTTCAGCCAATTTATACAGCGTTGCAGGTAATATATACTCACTTCGTTCGTATATATTACCTGCAAGGATAGTTTGTTTGAGGAAAATAGAATTGGCGCAATTCACTTTTTTAGGTCTACGGAACTGATTTCTCATATCCGGTTTACCTTTTTCGTGTGAATTGCGCCTTTTTTAGCTGTTACTGATTTCGCTATTGCAACAAAGCTTTGACTGTTAGTTTAGGGTATTTCGCTCTCTGCGGAGAGCGACAAGGGACGCTGTCCCCTTGACCCCTGCCACCTTTGAAAAGGTGGACGAAACTTTTGCTTGGCTTTGCACCGCTGCTACTTTTTTTACTTCTTCGCATAGTGGCTTGAAATGATATAATAAACAGGTATTATCGCAAAGAGCGGAACGGCTCTTCCCCAAAATCCTAAGCCTGCTCCTGCCAAGAGATACACGATAGTTACTATTATCGGCAGGCTTCCGTCCAAGAAATTTTTGAACGCTCTTCCGAACGATTTCTTTTTATCGATAAAGCAGAACAGATTATGTGCAAAAATATAGTACACGGGTATCACTCCGAACAGGAACAAAGTGCGCACCCATTCATTGAACACCATTCCGAACGCAAGATAGATAAACGCCACGATTATCGGCAGGCTGCCGTCAAGGAAGCCTTTGAGTGCGTGGAGAGGGTCGTAAACGCCGTGTTTAAGGTTCTTTGCACACTGTGAAAGAATATAATAAACGGGCACGGAAAGGAACACGAGCCATGTATATCTCGTTGTCCAGCTTGCGGTGAACAACGTGAAAAGGAAAAATGCTGTAACGATGATAGGATAAAGCTTATCGAGCAGTGTTGCGGGATACTTTATGTTCTCGGGCTTCTGCTCATGATCCGGAATGTTGTCATTGACAGCCTTTTTCACGCCCTCGTCAATGTCCCTGCCCATTTTATCCATACTTTTTTCGATGTCTTTGCCAACGCTGTCCATACTTTTTCCGAGATCATCGCCAAATGTTTTCATTCGCTCGCCGAAGCCTTTGAAATTCTTCTCAAATGCGTCGGCGTAAGATTTTCCGTTGTCACTTCCGTCCTTGGGGGCGTTTTCCTTGCCCTCACGGATAGAAGCGGCTGTTGTATCTATCGCATCGCCGACTGCGCCTGCGACAGCCTTTACAACGTCGCCTACGGTTGCTTTCTGACCGCTGTTTCCGACATTTTCTGCGCCGTTTGCGTTATCTTCACCGCCGTTTCCGACATTTTCCGCAGTATTTGCGTTCGTTTGCGGCTTAACATCACCATAATTGGGTGCGAAATACCTTGGGTGACCCTCGGGATATATTTCGCCGTCGTCGGAAGTGCTTGTATAGTAATCCTTCGAGAGCGAAATGCCCTCGCTGTTCGGCATCGGTATGCTCTCGGTATTGAGCAGCTCGTCAAGCGTAACGCCGTAAAGACGAGCCAGCAGGATAAGGTTATCGGTATCGGGTGAAGCCTCGGCACGTTCCCATTTCGAGACCGCCTGACGGGAAATGCCTATCTTTTCCGCAAGCTCCTCCTGCGAATAGCCGTTTTTCTTTCGCAGATTCTGAAGTCTGTTTGCTGTTTCAACGTTCATTTTCGTTCTCCTTTTCGCAAAAATTGATGTCACTGTAATTTTGAGCATTTATGTCACATAATAAAGTATCGGATCCCCCACAATATCAGCAGATGCAGCGGATAATATATGTAAAAAAACCATTTATTCAGAAATTCGTGTTTTTCCGACTTTTTTCCGCTGTAAAAAAACATAATGACAACACCCGAAGCCACCCACGGAATAACCGCATAAAAGCTGTGGAGCAGTGCATATCCGAGCCGTTCTTCCGCACTGTAAAAGCTTGGCAAATTCAGCGCAAAGAAAATAACGCACATTGTTATCCACGCAAAAGCCTGCTTTTTCCTGTCGCCTCTGCCGAATCTGAACAGTATTGCGGCTATCGGCAGGATAAATGCGCAGTCACACACTGCCGACAACAGCGTCAGTCCCAGCACGGACAGCACCTTTAGGAATTTGTTCAGCTTGCTGTCGATCACCGTCAGAATGCAAAGGCATATCAGAAAAGTGAACATAACGTTCAGCTGAAAATATCCCATTGCCAAGATGTATGGAATTTCCGATATCAGAGCAAAGATGAACAGCCGCTTCGCATAATTTCTTCTTGAACGGGTGTAAAAATAGCCCTCGACAAAGAAATAGCACATCGTTATCGAGGTGAAATACCCGATATCCTCGAATACCTCATACAGCACCGTTCCCGATGTCATAAGGATATGTGCAATGTGGTTGAACGTCATCAGAATTATCGCAGGATACTTTAGCTGATCTCGGTTCAGGACCTTTAAACTCTTTTCCATCGCTTTGCTACTTCCTCAAAATAGATTGCCAAAGTATTTTGGTATAAAGCAGGGAAAGCGTCAAGCAAAATTTTCTTTCCCGACCTTGATAAAGAGTATAGCACAGCGGCGGAAAAATATCTATACATTCGAGTTTGCATTTTGAAAATTGCGTGAAAAAGCGTGTCAACTATTGGTTGCAATGACGTATCTGCGTTGTTTTTCGTGGTCAGTCGATGTTGAATCTCTTTTTGAGGATATAAGAAGATACAATAAAAATTGCAGCAAAAAATATCACATTTATAATCAAAGTCGAGATGTAAGTTCCGCTTGCAAGCTTTGCAAGCTCTCTCATAACTATCTGAAAGCTTTCATCAGAAGTGATGTAATCGGGGTTATCGGATAAAATTTTCATTGTCGCAGCATTGAAATTCGACTTGCCCGATATCATATAAACTATAGACGAAAGAATGTTGCTTATTATCATAAGTCCCACATATCCGCCGATGCCTGCAAGAACTCTGTGCGAGCGGAAAAGATATCCGATATTGATAACAAATATCAGCGTCAGCATCAACGTTCCGGGGAAGATCAGCAGAAATGTAAGCAGATATATTGCAAAGGCTGGGTCGATTTCGATAACGTAACGTATCGGCGTCAGAAATCCTCTCCAGAAGCTCAATCCTCCCGCCGAAATAATGAGAGCAACTACGTCAACCGCTGCAATAGCGATCGCCCAGATATATTCCGTTATCAGACTTGAAAGGATATGAAGCACCGGGTTTGCAGGGATCGTATTCAGAAGATAGCCCTCGTCCGAGTACATTTTTTTCTGATAGCGGACTAAGGAAAAGATAAACGTCAGAAGTACAGCCGAACCGCAGAGTGTGATAAACGCCCCGACAAGCACCCTGAACAGCACTTTCCAGTCGCTGCTGTCGTCAAGGCTGCCGAATTTTACGTCCGCAAACCTTACCACGATCGAAATTAGAATCAACGCCGCCGCAGTTATCGCATATTTTTTATAATCGGCACGAATGTCATATTTTATAAGCTTTATCAGCATTTGTAGACCTCCCTGAAAAGTTCGTCAACGGATTTTCCGTACTCCTCCCGAATCTCATCTATCTCCTTGTGAAGATAAAGTTCGCCGTCCTTGATAAAAATAGCTTCGTCAAGGATATTTTCGATATCGCTGATAAGGTGCGTTGAAATTATCACGGTAGAATTTTCGCTGTAATTGCCGATGATAGTTTTTATGATAAAATCACGTGCCGCAGGGTCGATGCCGCCCATTGGCTCATCGAGCAGATAAAGCTCGGCTTCACGGCACATTACAAGGATAAGCTGTATTTTTTCACGCATACCCTTTGACATCGTGCGTATGCAGCTTTTAAGGCTTATGCCGAGGTCTGCGACCATTTTCTCTGCCTTTTCCGCTGAAAAATCCCCGTAAAAATCGGAGAAAAAGCCTATCGCTTCCTTTACGGTAAGGTCTGGGTTGAGGTACGTTCTCTCGGGAAGATAGGAAACTATCTTTTTCGTTTCCCTGCCGACAGGCTTTCCGTCAATAGTTATCTCGCCGAACATAGGCGTAAGCAGTCCTGCAAGAAGCTTGATAAAAGTGGTCTTTCCGCTTCCGTTCGAACCTAAAAGTCCGATTATCCTGCCCCTGCCGATAGAAACGCTGAAGTCATACAGCGCAACCTTGTTCCCGTATTTTTTTGTTATATTTCTGCACTCGACAAGCGAGCCTGCTTCATTGCACATCGTTTTCTCCCTTTCCCTCATTTTCCGTGTATTTTTTCAGCGCATCAAGAGCCGCTTCTTTCGAGTAACCAAGCTCTTCCATCTTTTTGAGGAAGTATTCAATATGCCCCACCGCAAGATCACGCCGAAGAGCGGCTATTTTTTCGGTATCATTCGTCACAAATCTGCCCGAAGTCCTCTGCGAGTAAAGCAGCCCGTCACGTTCAAGCTCGGACAACGCTTTCTGCATCGTGTTGGGGTTTACCTCTGCCTCAGCCGCAAGCTCACGCACGGGCAGTAGCTTGTCGCCTGCCTTGTATTCGCCGACAGCGACAGAAAGCATTATATGATCCATTATCTGTAGATATATCGGAGTATTATTGTTAAAATTCCATGGCATCTATCATAGGAAAGCCGTTCAGACGGCCGTTCCCTCAGTCAACTCCTTTCGTTTATTTTTGTACTAATCATATAATACAATTATACTCATACTTTTGTATTTGTCAATAGCTTTGACAAATAGTGTTGGGAGTGGTATAATATAAATATCTTACTTGACGATTGATCTTGACAATTAAATCTACGGAGGCTTTTATGACAGAACAAAAAAGAAATATCGATCTGATACCAATTAAAAAATTACTTATCACAATCGGCAAATCACTTTTATTCTTCATCGGCTGGGCATTGCTTGCAAGCTTCCTCCCTATCCCCGATTCATCGGACGGCGCAGTTTGGAGATTTTGGGCAGAGCTGATACCGCTTTTGGCAATAGTTATAATGACAGCTTTGTTTTGGTTCATCGAAAAGAAAAAAGTTCCGCTTAATATTGTTTCTTCGCCGCTGAAAGGTTCGGCTGTCGGCATAATTGCAGGAATAGTATGGCTCGGGGCGGCGGTCGTGATACTCATTTTAACGGGAACAATGACTATCGTTGGACATAATTCCGTTCCGATGCTTTGGCTGTGGATAATTTCCGTATTCCTGAACACAATTATGCAGGAAATGCTCGTGCGCGGATATTTGTATCAGCTTATAAAAGCAAATTACAACACTGTCGCTGCGGCTGTTGTCACAACGGCATTATTCACCCTTATGCACGGCGGAGCGTTTGAAGCAGGTATCATACCAGTGCTGAATATTGTGACAATGAGCCTGTTAATGACGGCGATTCTCGAATACACTCACTCGCTGACAGCGCCTATCATAATGCATTTTATATGGAACTGCGTTGGAGCGGTGATACTCGGCGGCGTTTCTTTAGCGGACGATTACCCTAACCTCTGCGTTACGGAATTTACGGGAAATGCTCTGCTGTCGGGCGGAGAGTTTAAAATAGAGGGAAGCGTAGTTGTTTCACTTCTGAATACTGCGCTCACTTTGGTATTTTTGTTTCTTGCGAAAAAAACTTCAAATAATCCAACCGAAAAGAGATAGAGAAAATGAACATTTACGATGCAATGAAGTACATAAACAGCTTTTCAAAGCTTGGAAAAGCCGTTACCGACCTTTCACGTTTCAAGCGTATAATGGACGCACTCGGCAACCCTCAGGACAGCCTTAAATTCGTCCACGTTGCGGGAACGAACGGCAAAGGCTCGACTGTGCGAATGATAGCGGGGGCACTCGCAGATGCAGGCTACAGAACGGGTGAGTTCACCTCGCCCTATATCAAGGTCTATAACGACCGCATACGCATAAACGGCGTGAACATCTCCGATGACGAGCTTGCCGCCATTGTTGCCGAGATACAGCCTATCATTGACGGGCTTGATATCGACTGCTCGCAGTTTGAAATTTCGACCGCAATAGCTTTTGTGTACTATGCCGCAAAAAAGTGCGATATCATCGTACTTGAAGCAGGACTCGGCGGTCTGCTCGACTGCACGAACATAATCAAAGACCCCGTTGTATCGGTCATAACCTCAATTTCGCTCGACCATACTAAGATCCTCGGCGATACTATTGAAAAGATCGCACGTCAGAAAGCAGGCATAATCAAAAACGGCTGTCCCGTTGTCCTCGCCTGCAATCAGAAGCGTGAGGCAGAGATAGTCATTCACGGAACTGCCGCCGAGAAGCTTTCCGACTTCGTAACGCCTGACCTTGACAAGCTGAAGATCGAAACCTGCGATGAAACGGGCAACCGCTTCCGCTACTGCGGCAGAGCCTACGAAACCAAGATGATCGGCAGACATCAGATAGACAACGCTCTTACCGCAATTGAAGCCTGTGAAGTTCTGCGCAGCAATGGATTCAAAGCGCTTGGCTTCAAAAATATTTGCAATGGCATAAAAAATGCGGTCGTTCCCTCACGCTGTCAGATACTCCGTGCCGACAAACCTCTCGTTATCATCGACGGCGCACATAACCCCGACGGAATGAGGTCGCTTGCCGATTTCGTCCGCACTATCGACCGTGAACCGAAAATAATGGTCTGCGGAATGATGGAGGACAAGGACTGGCAGACGGCTCTCGGCTTTATGACACGCTACATCGACTACGGAATATGCGTTGACGGCTTTGCACCGAGGACGGTGTTTGCGCCGAAGCTGGAGGAAATGTTCCGCAGCGGCGCAGTTATGAGCCTTAAAGACGCTGTTCCCCGTGCGATGGCTTTGGCAGGCGACAAGGGTATGGTCATTATCGCAGGCTCGCTCTATCTCGCATCGGCATTCCAGAAACTGATAGGTTAAGGTGCATTTATGACAAAGGAAACCTACGCAAAGCTCACCGGCGCAATGCGCAGAAACGCAAAGCTGACGCATCTGCTGAATATTCTTAACAAGGTGCTGACATACCTCATTTTTGCGGCATATCCCACAATACTTGTTTATCTTCTCATTAAAGACCGTGAACGCTTGCCTATGGCAATAGCTGTTCCTGCGGTAAGCTTCGTTCTTCTGAGTGTTTTCCGCAGAGCTGTGAATTTTCCCCGACCCTATGAGGTCTTTGAAATGCCGCCCGTTATCCCGAAAAACACAAGGGGCAGGTCGTTTCCGAGCCGACACGTTTTCTGTGTTGCGATAATAGGCATAACAGCGCTGTATTCACTTCCAAAGCTGCCCGTTATCGGGATAATTATACTTGTTATCGCAGTGCTTATGGCTGTTCTGCGTGTGTGCTCGGGAGTACATTTTCCCCGTGATGTTATCGTGGGATTCCTGTGCGGTGTGCTTATGGGTGCGGCAGGATATATAATTGCTTTCAAGGGTTGAATATGTCTGCGAAGTTCTGTTTTTACGATAAAAATAAACCTGTTTCCAAGGATCTATAATTCTTTGGAAACAGGTTTTTGTTTATTTTGAAGTATTTGGCAGCCGTCCTGACTTTTACGCTATAAACTTCCTCGGTCGGAACGGCGTTTCAAGCGTTCTCTTTACCCTGAACCAGAAGCTCGTTTCAAACTCTATCGGCTGAACGAATATCGACCTTATCCCCGAAAGGTTCGCACCGAGGATATCCGTGAATATCTGATCTCCGACAGCGCAGGTCTGCTTTCTGCTGACACCAAGCCGTTTCATAGCCTCTTTCATTCCCTTCGGGAGCGGCTTTCTGCCCTCGGGAACAAAGTCAAGTCCCAGTCTTTCGGCGAACGGAGCGACCCTCGGAGGGTGATTGTTCGACACGATGATAAGCCTTATCCCCTCGCCTTTCACGGCGGCGAGCCATTCGTCTATGCCCTCTATCGGCGTGGGATTGTTATGCGTTGTGAGCGTATTGTCAACGTCAAGTATCACCGCTTTGATGCCCATTTCCGTCAGCGTCTGCGGCGGTATATTCAGTATGCTTTTATATGCTTTGGTCGGTCTGAACAGCATTTTTCTCTCCTATTTGCGGTTTAATGTAGTCATCTTTATATTTATTGCTCATAACTCTTAGAACGATCGCTGCTATCAGGTCGATGCAGTAAATGAATGAACCTATCGACATAAATACCGCTGCACGTTTGCTTATTGCACCGGCTTTGCAGTTTTTTACGGCGCAGCCGACAGCGTGGATACCCGTCAGTGCAATTGTCACGAGGTCGATAGCGATCGCAAACATGATCAATCCTATTCCCCAGATGCTTGCAACTGTTCCCAGCATTCCCAAAATGAAATGAAAAATATAAGCAGGTATCTGAACCGCTTTTACAACAAGGTTCAGCGTTGCGGCTTTTCTCGGCGAAAGCTTGCTTATTGCTGCATAAAATGCGCCGAATACTGTGCTTATGAGCGTGAGCGCAAGATACACGATAACTGTTATCGGCAAAGCGTCACTTGACAGAAAGCTATCCGGCATTTTGTAGAACATTAACAGCAGTATCAGATATGCATACGGAAAAAGCATCAGCGGCAGCAGTCTTATGTAATTCATTTTGTTTCCTCCAAGTTGTCTGTTTTTCTAAAAAATAAGAACGGCGACAGTTTGACCCTGCCGCCGTTCTTGACTAAAGCGATAAATTATTAATATTTACGCTTACGAGCAGCTTCGGACTTCTTCTTACGCTTTACCGAAGGCTTCTCATAGTGTTCTCTTTTACGAACTTCAGCGATAACGCCGTCCTTAGCACAGCTTCTCTTAAAACGCTTAAGAGCAGTTTCCAAGGATTCGTTCTTACCAACACGAATTTCTGCCAATTTTATTCCCTCCCTTTGCCGCTCAGGCAGAGGATGATATAAGATATAACTACATTATTATACAATATAAATCCCGAATTGTCAAGGGTTATCCGAAAAATCCTGCACAAATTTGACGAGATTTTTTGTAAACAATGAGCTAAAATGCTTACTTTGCAACGATGTTTACTATCCTGCCCTTGACGTAGATCTCCTTGACGATGTTCTTACCGTCGAGGAAAGCCTTGACCTCGGGCTGTTCTTTAGCCTTTGCAAGAGCGGAGTCCTGCTCCTCGTCAACACCTACTGTTATCTTGCCCCTGAGCTTGCCGTTGATCTGAACTGCGATCTCGATGGTATCTACCTCGAGTTCCTTTTCGTCGTATGTCGGCCATGCTTCGTAGGCAATGGTCTTATCGTGACCGAGCCTGCTCCACATTTCCTCGCAGACGTGCGGAGTTACGGGAGAAAGGAGCTTTATAACTCCCTCTGCGTACTCCTTGGGGCATTTTCCTGCCTTATATGCGGCATTCATAAATATCATGAGCTGGCTGATAGCGGTATTGAAGGCGAGCGCCTCGAAGTCATCGGTGACCTTTTTAACGGTCTGGTGGTAAACTCTTGTGAGAGCGCCATCATTGTCATCGGTGAGGTTTGCAGGCTCGGTGAAGAAATTCCATACTCTTGTGATGAACTTCTTTGCGCCCTCGACACCTGCGCTGCTCCACGGCTTGGATACTTCGAGCGGTCCCATGAACATTTCATAAAGTCGGAGGGTATCTGCGCCGTAATCTCTTACGATATCGCTCGGGTTAACGACAAATTCGGGGAATCTCTTACCCATTTTGATACCGTTTTCGCCGAGGATCATACCCTGATGTACGAGCTTTTTGAACGGCTCCTTTGTCGGTGCAAGTCCCTTATCGTAAAGATATCTGTTCCAGATACGGGAATACATAAGATGACCGACTGCGTGTTCGGGTCCGCCGATGTAGAGGTCAACGGGCATCCAGTGCTTCAGAAGCTCCTGATCTGCGAACTCTTTATCGTTATTGGGGTCGATATATCTGAAATAGTACCAGCTTGAACCTGCCGAACCCGGCATTGTGGAGGTCTCTCTTGTACCCTTTATGCCGTTCTTATCGTATTTTTTCCACTCGACAGCATTTTCAAGAGGTGCTTTGCCGTTCTTGCCCTTATAATCCTCAAGCTCGGGGAGAATGAGCGGAAGCTCCTCATCATCAAGGACATGTATCTTGCCGTCCTCGGTATGAACGACGGGAACAGGCTCGCCCCAGTAACGCTGACGTGCAAATATCCATTCTCTGAAATGATAATTTGTCGTGCGCTTTGCAACACCCATTTTTTCAAGCTTGCAGGTGATGGCTTCCTTTGCTTCCTCAACGGTAAGACCCGTGAATTCCTCGGAGTTAATGAGCTTATAGCCCTTGCCGAGATAGTCACCCTTTTCAAAGGCTTTTTCGGAAACATCGACATGACCGAGCTTTTCATCGCCGTCGATGACCTGTATCATATCGATATTGTGTGCGACAGCATATTCAAAGTCACGCTGGTCGTGTGACGGAACAGCCATAACTGCACCCGTGCCGTAGCTTGCAAGAACGAAGTCGCCGATGAACATTCTGACTTCCTTGCCGTTCACGGGGTTGATGCAGGTAACGCCCTTAAGCTCGCAGCCCGACTTGGTCTTATTGAGCTCGGTACGATCCATATCATTCTTTTTGAGCGTTTCGTCGATATAAGCCTGAACCTCGTCCTTATTGGTGATGCGGGGCATAAGCGACTTGACGATATCTCCGTCGGGGGCAAGCACCATAAATGTGATGCCGTAGATGGTTTCGATACAGGTGGTATAGATGCTGAATTCTCCGCCGCCTACAATATCGAACTTTACCTCAACGCCCGTGGACTTGCCTATCCAGTTGCGCTGCATCGATTTTGTGGATTCGGGCCAGTCGATCTCATCAAGACCCTCCAGAAGCTTTTCGGCAAAGGCTGGCTGATCTATTACCCACTGCTTCATATTTTTTCTGACAACGGGATAGCCGCCTCGCTCGGACTTTCCGTCAATGACCTCATCGTTGGAAAGCACCGTTCCAAGCTCCTCGCACCAGTTTACGGGCATATCGACATACTTTGCATAACCGTCAAGGTAGAGCTGCTTGAAGATCCACTGTGTCCATTTATAGAATTTCGGGTCGGAGGTCGCTATCATTTTTGACCAGTCATAGTCAAAGCCAAGCTCTTTGAGCTGCTTTGAGAATGTTTTTATATTTTCCTGCGTAAAGCCGTTCGGGTGATTGCCCGTTGTTACGGCATACTGCTCTGCCGGAAGACCGAATGAGTCGTATCCCATTGGGTGAAGAACGTTGTAGCCCTGCATTCTTTTCATACGGGAAACGATATCTGTAGCGGTATAGCCTTCGGGGTGTCCTGCGTGAAGACCAACGCCCGAGGGGTACGGGAACATATCGAGAACATAATATTTCGGTTTGGAGAAGTCCCAGACATCTGTCTTGAAGCACTCATTCTCCTCCCAGTATTTCTGCCACTTTTTTTCGATCGAGGCAAAGTCATAGCGTTCTGCCATTTATATCAATCCTTTTCAAAAATATTACTTTATCCAAGCGGAAATGTCAACTTCTTCGCCGTCCGCCCAAAGTCTTTCAAGATTGTAGAATTCTCTCTGATCTCTTGAAAAAACGTGTACGATGATATCCGAATAATCGAGGATTATCCAGTTTGAGCCGTTGTTGCCCTGAACGCTGTGCGGCTGGATCCCCTGCTCACTGAGCTTGAAGTCAACTTCATCGGCGAGCGCTCTCGTCTGAGTGGAGTTCGTACCGTCCGCAATAACGAAATAGTCGGCAAGAATGGAGATATTCCCGATCTTTATTACCTTTATATCTTCTGCCTTTTTGCTGTCAAGCGCCTTAACGGCGATCTCAAGTATCTGCTGCTGTGTAAGCTCTGCCATCTTATTCCTCCGTTTTTCTGCAAATTTCCGTATAGTAATTGTAAGCTTCAAGCGTTTGTGTCGGGATAAGCGAACCCTTTTCCATGACCTCGCTTATCGAGTGCTTTACAGCTTCGAGTATTGATTTTTTGATATCGTCAAAAGCCATTTTTCGGAACTTTTCAACGTCCCTGAAGCTTCGTTCGGCCGAAACAAGGTCAGCCATATAGACTATCTCTTCAAGCTCGCTCATTGCCGCTCTGCCCGTTGTATGGTAGCGTATGGAGTTGAGGAAGTCCTCACTTGTAAAACCGAACACGGTCTCGGCGTAGTATGCTCCTGCGACTGCGTGGTAGAGTGCAGGCGTTTTCAGTTCCGCTTCGCAGACGTTCCTGCGTGATTTTTTCACCATTGCAAGCTGTTCGGCCTGCGGAAGCTCCTTGCAGCAGTCGTGAACAAGTCCTGCCGTATAAGCCTCGTTCGGGTCTTTGTAGCCGTGCGCTTCGGCAAGCTTTTTCGCCATATCGGCAACATTCAGACTGTGTGTAAAGCGCTTTTTTGAAAGTCTGATGCTTAAAATATCTGTAAGCTCCGCATCGGAATACATTTTATCAGTCCTTTATTCGTTCGTAAATGCGATTTTCCTCTATATATTCTACTACATTTTTATCCATATAGCAAGATAAATCGCAATTTTTTATAATTTTTTCACGAATTTCCGATGAAGAAAGCTCAAACGCCGAAATTTCCGTGACTATGACCTTTCCGAATCGTGAAAGCTGCGCAGCCTTTTCCCGAAGCCGTTCAATATCGCTGCCGCCGTTCTCCCTTGAAGCCGCAATGACCGTACACATTTTCAGAATGTCCTGCCATTTATGCCATTTATCGAATGAGAGCAGCATATCGCTCCCCATTATGAAGAAAAGCTCATCTTCGGGGAATTCGCCGTGAAAATGCTCCACCGTGTTCACGGAATAGCTCACCTCGGACTGCGAAAGCTCCCAGCCGCTCACCGTCACATACGGCAGCTTTGCAAATGCGAGCCTGCACATTTCCAGTCGGTCTTTTCCGTCTGCGACAAATCCTGCGCTGTCCTTTTTGAAAGGCGAAATGAATGTCGGAATAACGTAAACACGGTCAATGCCGTTCTTTTCCGCCGTTTCCTTAACAAGATTGACATGACCGTTGTGGACGGGGTTGAAGCTGCCGCCGAATAACGCAATTCTGCTCATATCAGAACTTTATCTTCGGGTTCTGCGGATTGCGCTTGAAAAGGACTATCTTGTTTCCGATTACCTGAACGACCTCGGACTTGGTCTTTTCCGCAAGCTCCGCAGCAGCCTCCGCAGGGGAAAGCATTGCGCCCTCGAGGACCTTCATCTTTATTATTTCTCTTGCTTTGAGTGCATCACTGACCTGAATAACGAGTGTGTCAACGATGCCGTTTTTGCCGACCTGCAAGATCGTATCTTCTGTGCTTGCGATACTTTTAAGTGCCGCTCTCTGTTTGCTTGTAAGCATATTAAAAATTCCTTTCGTTTGACCAATGAATTACATATTATAAGTTATCGTTGCGGAGACCATCAATGTCAGCATAGTCATTCTCCTTTTATATATTTCAAGGGGTTATATAGACTATCGTTTTTGAACTGAGCCAGATAAGCACGATCCCCAAAACAATAAAGCCGCCCGTCATTGCTCCGAAAATAACGGTATTCGTTTTAAGAAGCTTTTTCCTATCCGATCTGTCTGCACCGCATTTTATATATTTTACCAGAAACACGATAAAACACACCGCCGCTGTCAGCGGAACGCCGAATATTGCCAGAATGCTTGCAATGCTGAACAGTATCTCATAGATCCCACTTACATACTGCATGATCATTCTCCCTTTATCCGTGCTTCAAACTTGCGGAGTGCATCGGCACGGTGGCTTACCTTGTCCTTTTCCTCTGCGGAAATTTCCGCAAACGAGCGGTCGCCGTACATAAATATCGGGTCATAGCCAAAGCCGTTCGTGCCTTTCTTTTCGTAACCGATCTTACCCTCACACGTTCCCTTTACGGTGAAGCTTTCACCGTTTTCATCGATGTAGCATACAGCGCATACAAATCTTGCCGTGCGCTTTTCATCGGGAACGCCCTCCATTTTGGAAAGCACCTTTGCACAGCGCTTACCCTCCTCGGCATAACGTGCGGAGTAAATTCCCGGCTCGCCGCCGAGTGCATCGACCTCCAGTCCGCTGTCATCTGCGATAACGGGGAGATGTGTTATATCGTAAGCTGCTTTTGCCTTTATATAAGCGTTCTCCTCGAAGGTTGTTCCCGTTTCGTCCGCTTCGATATCTGCGCCGGCTTCGGACTGGGTGATGACCTCATAGCCGAGCGGTTCAAGTATCTCACGGAACTCACGGAGCTTGTTTTTATTGTTCGATGCAAGTATTATTTTCATTATTCATTATCCTCGCTGTCTTTTTTCTTTTTGCCGAATGTGATCTCTTTGAAAAGGAAGCCGAACTTGCCATCTTTAAGGCTCTTCTTCTGCTCGGGGACTTCCTCGGCAGGCTCTTCGCTTTCCGTTTCGGCTTCATCGGAAGTATCATCGGTTATTTCTTCATCGTCCGTTTCTGATGCTTCGGGCGCTTCGTTTTCCTCTGCTTCCTCGGTGCTTTCCTCAACCGTTTCTTCAAGCTCTTCCGCAGCATCGTCAATGGTTATCTCATCGGTAATATTCTCGGAAAGAACAGGCTCGTTCCCGATTTCTTCCGCAGTTTCCGCAGCTTCGGTATTTTCAGCCGTTTCAGCTGCTTCAACAGTTTCCGCAGCTTCATTTTCTTCCGACGCTTCTTCATCGGTCAGACGCTCATAGTTATAATCGAAGTCGTTCTCATTATCGAACAGAGCCTCGACGAAGTCGTGAGCATTGAACTCCTGCAGGTCGTCAAGCTTTTCGCCAACGCCGACAAGCTTTACGGGGATACCGAGTTCGTTGTGTATCGAAATGATGATGCCGCCCTTTGCGGTTCCGTCAAGCTTTGTGAGGACGATACCCGTGATATCTGCAACCTCGCTGAAAAGCTTTGCCTGATTTACGGCGTTCTGTCCCGTTGTTGCATCGAGGACAAGGAGCGTTTCGAGCGAACAGCCTTCGCCCTGCTCGTGAATGATGCGGCTGATCTTTCTCAGCTCGTCCATAAGATTTTTCTTGTTGTGAAGTCTGCCTGCGGTGTCGCAGATAAGAACGTCAGTACCTCTTGCTTTGGCGGCTGTAACAGCGTCAAAAACTACTGCGGCAGGGTCGGAACCCTCGGCGTGTTTTACGATGTCAACGCCTGCACGTTCCGTCCATATCTGTAACTGCTCGATAGCGGCGGCACGGAAAGTATCGGCTGCGGCAACGAGTACCTTTTTGCCATCGTTCTTATACTTCGCCGCAAGCTTTCCTATGGTGGTGGTCTTGCCTGCGCCGTTTACGCCGATAACGAGAATGACGGACGGCGTTGTGGAGGTATCGATCTTCTTATCCTCGCCGAGCATTTCTTCGATGATATTTTTAAGCTCCGCTCTGGTTTCATCGGGAGTGGTGAGCTTCTTAGCCTTTACCGATGCACGGAGCTTTTCAACTATCGAAAGCGAAGTTTCAACGCCAATATCGCAGGTGATGAGGACTTCTTCAAGCTCGTCAAAAAAGTCATCGTCGAGCTGCTTGTGTGCGCCGAAAAGTGCGCCGATCTTGCTCATCATCGAGTCTTTGGTTTTCCTTACGCCCTCGGCGATCTTACTGAAAATGTTCATATTCAAGACCTCACTTTGATTTTGGTTTTGCTATCAGTTTGCATCAACATTCTGCGGCGGCTGTTCAAGTCGGAGTATCTTTGAGATGCCCTTTTCCTGCATAGTTACGCCGTACATTACGTCTGCTTCGTCCATTGAGCCACGTCTGTGCGTTACGAGGATAAACTGCGTTGTATCGGTGAATTTGCGGAGATACTGCGCATACTTCGTAACGTTTATGTCATCGAGCGCCGCTTCGATCTCGTCAAGGATACAGAACGGCGCAGGTTTTATCTTAAGTATCGAGAAATAAATGCATATCGCAACGAATGCCTGCTCACCGCCCGAAAGAAGCGAGAGGTTGTTGATGACCTTTCCCGGAGGTGCGACCTTTATTTCGATACCCGATTCGAGAACATCTTCGGGGTCGGTGAGGGTAAGCTCCGCACGTCCGCCGCCGAAAAGCTCGACAAATATCTGCTTGAAGTTTTCGTTTATTTGGTTAAAGCTGTCGGAGAACTGTCTGCGCATCGTTTCTGTGAGTTCTTCAATGAGCTTTTCAAGTTCACGCTTTGAGCTTTCAACATCATTGAGCTGTCCCGACATAAATTCGTAACGCTCCGACACCTCTTTGTACTCTTCGATAGCGGCAACGTTGACATTGCCGAGCGCACGGATCTTCTGCTTTATCTCCGCAAGGTCACGCTGGATCACGAGCAGATTTTCCACGGGCTTTGCAAGCTTCACCGCCTCGGAAAGATACAGTTCATACTGCTCCGCCATATCTGCGATTATCTTGTCATAAGCGCCCTGAACGGAGGTTTTGCGCTCTTCGAGCCTTGTCACCTCACGGCTGAATTTTTCCTTGCTGTCGTTCAGCTCACGGACCTGTCTGCGCTTTTCGTTAGACTTCTGCTCCATTGTGTGGCTCTCGGAGCGAAGTTGTGCGATGCGGTCGTTTATTCCTGCGGCTTCGTCCTTTGCGCCCGAAAGCTTTGCATTGAGCGCTTCGATCTCAGCCTGCTTTTCTTCAATAAAACGGTTCTTTTCATCGAGTTCGACAACGAGCCTTGCGCTGCTGCTGCCTATCTCCTGCGACTGCGCTTCAAGGCGCGCTATCTCACCCTTTATTGCTTCGATGTCCTTTGTTATCTCGGTCTCACGAAGCTTTAATTCGGACATTTTTTCGGAAAGTGCTTCACGCTTTTCCTGCATCTGCCTGCGCTGTTCTTCGTTTTCGGAAACGCTCTTTTCCTTTTCGGCGATTTCGTTTTCGACCGACTTCAAAGCTTCTTCGGCTGCCTTTACAGCGGCTTCGCTCTCGGAAATTCTGTTTTTAAGCGCATTTTTCGCATCTTCCGAACCCGAAAGCTGTTCCTCGTTCTGCACTGTCATTACGTCGATACGTTTCAACTCCGATTCAAAGCGAATTTTATCCGCCGCAACAACGGAAAGCTCCTCCTTTGCGCCCTCGATGTCGAAACCGAGCTTGTCGGTCTCGCTTTTCAGCTTTTCAGCCGAGGTGCGAAGCTCGTTGAGCTTTGTCTGGAGTGCATTTTTCTCGTTGGTGAGCTTTTCAATGTCGTTCTTTCGTGTGAGAACGCCGCTCGACTTTGAGACCGAACCGCCCGTGAACGAACCGCCTGCGTTGATGACCTGACCGTCCAGCGTTACGATACGGAATTTGTAGCCGTACTTCTTTGCGATGAGCGTTCCGAGGTCGATATCCTCCGCAATAACTATACGTCCGAGGAGCGAATTGTAAACGCCCTCAAATCTCGGATCGAACTTTACAAGGTCGACTGCGAGTGCAACAAAGCCGTCGCATCGGTCAAGACCGTTTTCGTTAAGGCGGTTTCCCTTGACGGAGGTTAGCGGCAGGAATGTTGCTCGTCCTGCTTTTGTCTCCTGCAAAAGTCGGATCCCACGCTTTGCGATATCTTCATTTTCGACAACGATGTTCTGCAAAGCACCGCCCATTGCAGTCTCGATCGCAACACTGTACTTTGAGTCTACCTTGATAAGCTGTGCGGCAGAGCCGTAAACTCCGCTCAATTGTCCCGACTTTGAAGCTTTGAGTATCTGCTTTACCGAGTGCGCAAAGCCCTCCATGCTGTTTTCAAGGTCGGCGAGCATACGAATTCGCTGGTCTTTGTCACGAATAGAGAAGTTCATCTCTTCGAGCTGCTTTCTTGCCGCTTCGAGCTTCTCTTTTCGTGCGGCATAAAGCTTTGAGATACCGCCGATGCGGTTGTTCAGTTCCTCGGTCTTTTCCTCGATGAGCGCAAGTCCGTCAGTACATTCGTCTTTCTCACGCTTTAAGTCTTCGAGTGCGGAGCGGAGCGTTTCTTCCCTGCTGTCGGCGGATTCGAGCTGTGCTTTCATATCCTCGGCGTTCTGCTTGCCCGTTGAGATAGAAACGCCGTATTCGGACTGCTTTATATATAATTTGTTGAGTTCGTTCTGGACTTGTGCCGACTTGCTGTCGAAGCTGTCTTTTTCGGAGGAAGCCTTGGAAAGCTCCTCGCTGACGGTGACGTAATCTGTGCGTGTCTGTTCGAGTTCAGCCTCGGCATTTTTTATTGCGGCAAGCTTTTCTTCAGTAGCCTTGCGGTTTTCCTCGCCCGTGTTTTCGGAGAGTGCCTGCTGCTTTTTTATTTCATCGATATCATCGTTTGCGTGGCGAATTTCGTTCTCGCAAACGGCAATATCGGAATGTATCTGCGTGTTTGCACGTTCCGATTCGAGTATGCGGTTTCGCAGTTCTTCCGTGCGGAGAGTGTTTTCCTGCATATTTTCGGAAAGCTGTGTAAGCTCTTCTTCAAGCCTTGAAATATCGGCTTCAACGCCGTTATATTCGTTCGTGCTGATAAGGAGCTTGTCGGAAATTTCGTCGAGGTTTTTCTTCAAGTCGTCAAGCTGACGAACCCAGACGGTAATTTCGAGCGACTTTTTCGTTTCGGAATATTCGATGAATTTTTCCGCCTTTTCCGACTGTATGCGGAGCGGTTCAACTCGGCTTTCGAGTTCGCCGATGATATCGCGCAGACGGAGAATATTTTCCTGCGCTGCTGCAAGCTTTCGCTCTGCCTCGGCTTTTTTATAGCGGAATTTTGAAATGCCTGCCGCTTCTTCAAAAATTTCACGGCGTTCGCCCGACTTTGCGGAAACTATCTCGGCAACACGTCCCTGACCGATTATCGAATAGCCGTCACGTCCGAGACCCGTGTCCATAAAAAGCTCGCAGATATCCTTCAGACGAACCTGTGCGCCGTTTATCATATACTCGCTTTCACCGCTGCGGTAAAGCTTTCTTGTGACCGAGACCTGCTCGGACGGTATCTGCAGAATTCCCCTGTTGTTGATGATGTTGAGCGTTACCGATGCAAAGCCCATAGGCTTGCGGAACTGCGTACCCGAGAAGATAACGTCCTCCATTTTTCCGCCTCGGAGCGTCTTTGAGGACTGCTCGCCGAGAACCCAGCGCACAGCATCGCCGATATTCGATTTTCCGCTTCCGTTAGGGCCGACTACCGCCGTTATACCCTTGTCAAATGTAAGCTTTATCTTATCGGGAAAGGACTTGAAGCCCTGTAATTCCAATGATTCGAGATACATTTATATGCTCCGTTTCATCTAAATTTGCGTTATGCGGATATCAAAGAGCTTTTCTATGCTCTTATCCGCAGTTATCTTTATATCAAAACCTTGCTTTTTAAAATATTCAGTGTTGCATTTTTTCTGACCGACAGCCATGCTGACAGCTTTCGGCGAAACAAAAACCTCGTACCTGCCCTTTTCACCGAGCAGCTTTTCGATAGCCTTGCGGAAACGTATTCCAAGACAAATTTCACGCATCGCAGGGTGATAATACCCTCCGACAGCATGACCCTCGACATTTTCCGAAGCGTGAAGTCCGAGCCGTATTATCCTTATGCCGCTCTGCTCGAACATCTCCATCAGCCCTGCGCAAAGCTCCGCTTCTTCATCGAACGGAACGGGGTCATATACCCCACTCTGATATAAGTCGGCAAGCTTAGTTCCGCCAAGTATCACAGTTGGGTATATCCTCACCGTTGCAGGCGAAAGCTTTATCAGCTCCTCCGCAGTGCAGATATCGTCCTCGGGCGAAGCACCGTAAAGTCCCGTCATCATCTGCAGTCCGAGTTCAAAGCCGTACTCTTTTATAAGCTTTGAAGCGTTCCGAACATCGTCCGCAGTGTGTCCCCGATCGTTCATCGCAAGAATATCGTCACGCATCGACTGCGCACCGAGTTCTATTGCGGTGACATTGTATTTTTTCAATATGTCAAGCACTTCGCAGTCGATCTTGTCGGGGCGGGTCGAAATTCTTATCCCGATAAGACCGTATTCCTTTATAAAAGGCTGTGCGGCTTCGAGCAGGGAGATCATATATCCCCTTTCGACAGCAGTGAAGCTTCCGCCGAAGAAAGCTATCTCCGTTTCGTGCGGATTTGTCAGCTTCGGGCAGGCTTCTTCGAGAATTTTTACTACAGCGTTCGCATCAGGCGGTTCTTCCGTGCTGCTTATCGTGCGCTGATTGCAGAACGAGCAGCAGTTCGGGCAGCCTTTGTGCGGAATGAAGATCGAGATATTGCTGTGCGTCATACCTTGTAGCCCATAAGCTCGAGAGCTTCTTTCGCAGCCATTTGTTCAGCCTGCTTTTTGCTGTGACCCTCACCCGTTCCGATAACGTTCGAGTTGAGCATTACCTGAATTACGAACACACGGTTATGGTCGGGACCCGTCTGCGATTTGAGGAAGTATTCTACCTTTTCCTCACGGTTGCGCTGGATAACTTCCTGCAGAATGGTCTTGTAGTCGCCGTTGGAACGGTTCCTGTACCTGTCGATATCTTCGGGCATAAAGCCGAGGACGTACTTTCTTGCTTCGTCAAGTCCGCCGTCAAGGAAAACCGCCGCAATGACAGCCTCAAACGCATCGGAAACGATAGACGGGCGTTCTCTGCCGCCGCTGTTTTCCTCACCCTTGCCGAGGAGGATATGCTGACCGAGATCTATCTTCTTTGAGAATTCAAAGAGCGCAGTTTCGCATACGAGCGATGCTCTTATCTTCGTAAGATCGCCCTCGGGAAGATGCTTGAAGTGCTTGAAAAGATACTCCGAAACAACTATCGAAAGCACACTGTCGCCGAGAAATTCAAGGCGCTCGTTTGAGTTGCGCGAGTTCTTGAATTCGTTTGCGTAGCTTGAATGGGAAAGCGCTTCGTGAAGAAGCTCCTTGTTCTTGAATGTATATCCTATCTTTTTTTCAAACTCCGAAAAATCCATTTTTGTGCAGTCCTTTCCGATCGGCTCGCAAAAAAAGCAGCCGACCTTTAGTTTGAAAATAAATATGTAATTACTCTGCCGATCCGGCTTTGAGCTTTTCTATCGAGCGTGAAATTTCGCCGATAACGTCACCCTCAACGCAGTTCTTAGCCTGACGGATCGCATTGTAGAAAGCGTTTGCGTCCGAGCTGCCGTGAGCCTTTATAACGGGCTTTGAAATGCCCATAAGAACAGCACCGCCGACTTCGGAATAGTCCATTTTTTTTCGGAATGCTGCGACCTGCTTTTTCATAAGCAGATATGCTATCTTTGAACCAAGGCTGCTCATGAACATACCCTTGAGCGTGTGCGCAAAGTATGAACCCATACCCTCGTAAAGCTTCAGCGCAACATTGCCCGTGAAGCCGTCCGAAACAGCGACCTGACAAACGCCGAGCGGAATATCACGGGCTTCGAGGTTTCCGTAAAAATTTATAGGTGCTTTTCTGAGCATCGCATAAGCCTCTTTGTCCATTTCTCTGCCCTTTGTGTCCTCTGCGCCGACATTGATAAGACCGACCTTCGGTGACTTAACGCCGAGGACCTTTTCCATATAGCAGCTGCCCATAATGCCGAACTGAACGAGCGCTTCGGGGCGGCACTCAACATTCGCACCTGCGTCAATGAGCATTATATAGCCGTTGTCGGCAGGCATTATCGGAGCAAGTGCGGCTCTTTTTATTCCTTTAAGACGCTTTGCGATAAAAGTTGCGCCGACAACGAGCGCACCCGTGCTGCCTGCGGAAACGAAAGCGTCACCCTCGCCGTCTGCGAGTGCTTTAAGTCCGACAGCCATTGAACAGCCTGCGTGTTCCTTTAAAATAGAAGTAGGCTCTTCGTGAATGTCGATGACCTCTTCCGTGTGCTTTATCGAAATTCGGTCAAGCGAAATATTGTTTGCGGCTGCAAAGCTTTTTATCCTGTTTTCATCACCCGTGAGGACAATGTCAACACCGAGCTTTTCAACAGCCATAGCCGCACCCTTGATGACTTCATCGGGTGAATGATCTCCGCCGAATGCGTCAACGATTATCTTCATTGTTTTTTCTCCTCTTGATCTTCTCATTTAAAAATTTAGTGAATCCGATATCTGTCTTTTCGCTTTTCGGAATAACATACTCCGTGCCGTTTTCCGTCCTGATGATGAAGTGACCTTTTGTGTCACGGTATCCGTTCAGCTTTTCATAAGGAAAATAAGCCGCAAAGCTTTCTTCGCATACAAGAAAACCGTCCGTGTAAAACTCATAGAGCCGTGTTTTTTCACCATTTTCGGAGAACGCTTTGCGGGCAGAGCGTTTTATTCCCGAAAGCGAAAATATTCCCGACAAAAATGCAAGTCCCGATATTATCGTGATAAGAAAATATCCTGCGATCGCCGAAAGCACCGCCATAACAAAAGCGACCGCTGTTACAACAGTTTCCGACCGGGCCGCCGACTTTTTTTCACATAATATCTCGTCAAGTCCATACTCCGTTTCAAGGCTGTAGACCGCAGGTGCGGCACTTCTGAGCTTTATTTTGACCTTTCCCATAAGCCGCCTCCTTATATGGTCTTGACTGTGAATTTTCCGCCGAGCTTGTTTTCCATTACCGCTCGCAGGAGCTTTTTCTGCTCATCGGAAAGCTCACCTTTCGGGATAAGATAGGTCTTTCCGTCATTGCGGAACAGCATAACTTCGAGCGTGTTCTCAACGCCCCTCACGATGCGTTCATAGCTTTCGTTAACGCCCTCATACTCACTCGCAAACGTGAAATGGTGACGGTAAAAATTATATGTGCAGTTTCCGCTGCCGTTGGGAGCTTTGCGAACCGCTCTGCTGACCTTTTGTGCATTCAGAAACATTTCAAGTGCGATAAGAAGTGCAAATACAACATACGAGACCGCAAGCATCGGTTGACCTGCCGCAATTGCAGCAAGAACTATCTGCAAAACGATAAGAACGGCAAGTATCGCACCTATCACCGCAAAAATATAAGTTCCGCCGCTTTTGAAAAGCATCGTCTGTTCAAGCTGTTTAAAATCCTTTTCGCCGCAGTTCACGGTGAAGCTGACGAGTGGCTCTTTGCCCTTATCATCGGGGAAATCAAAGGAAACATTCATCTCTGTTCCTCCATAGCCGCATCGAATGCTTTAAGCGCTCTGTCTGCAATGACCTGATAGCGCTGCTGCTTGTCCTTTATCCGCTCGCCGATGTCGGGGAGAATTCCCATATTTGCGCCCATCGGCTGGAAATTCTCAACGCTTTCATCGGAGATATAAGCCGAAAGCGCACCGAGCATCGTTTCTTTCGGCAGTGAGAGCGATGGCTTTCCGAGCAGCTTTCGTGCAAGATTTTTTCCTGCGATTATACCGCTTGCGGCAGACTCCATATAACCCTCAACGCCCGTTATCTGACCTGCGAAGAAAATTCTTCCGTCCGAACGAAGCGAAAAATCGCTGTTCAGAAGCTTCGGCGAGTTGAGGAACGAGTTTCTGTGCATTACGCCGTAGCGCAGAAACTCGGCATTTTCCAATCCCGGTATAAGCGAGAACACACGCTTCTGCTCGCCGAATTTGAGGTTCGTCTGGAAACCGACAATGTTGTACATCGTCCCCGAACTGTTCTCTTTACGAAGCTGAACAACGGCATAAGGGCGCTTTCCCGTCACGGGGTCGGTCAGCCCGACAGGCTTCATTGCGCCGTAGCGCATCGTTTCCTCACCACGCTTGGCGAGGACTTCGATCGGCATACAGCCCTCATAAACGGTGAAGCTGTCGTTCTTGTTGTGAAGCTCCTGCGGACGGTCGAACTCGTGGAGCGGAGCGGATTCCGCATTGATTATTGCATTGTAAAATGTGAGGTATTCTTCCTTTGTGAAAGGGCAGTTGATATAATCATCGTCACCTCTGCCGTATCGTGCTGCAAAGAACGCCCTGTTCATATCGAGCGAATCAAAGGAAACTATCGGGGCGGCAGCATCGTAAAAGCTGAGATATCCGCCGCACGATCCGCTTATGCTCTCTGCAAGTCCGTCCGAGGTGAGCGGTCCTGTCGCAATGATGACGTTCCCCTCGGGTATCTTTGTGACCTCTTCGCTGTGGAGGGTGATATTTTCGTGCGACTTTATTTTTTTCGTCACAAGGTCGGAGAAAAGCTTTCTGTCTACCGCAAGCGCGCCGCCTGCAGGGACAGCTGTTTCCTCTGCGCAGGGGACTGTGAGCGACCCCAAGCGGCGCATCTCCTCTTTGAGCAGACCTGCCGCCGAATTTACCCTTGAAGCTTTGAGCGAATTTGAGCATACAAGCTCCGCAAAGCCCTCATATTTATGCGCAGGAGAGAACTTTTTCGGCTTCATTTCGTAAAGGTCAACGTGTATGCCTGCTTCTGCAAGCTGCCACGCCGCCTCACAGCCTGCAAGACCTGCGCCGATAACTTTGACGTTATTCATATTTTATTTATCCTTGAAAACCTTTGGATTTTGTGCGTATAATTCGATATATCCGCAGCTTGGACAGCCAAAGCAGTCAATGCCGCTGCATTTGTTGCCGTCAAGCAGCTTTTTATCCATATTCGCCACGTTCAGCACGCCGCCTACAGCAGCCGATATGACAGCTTTTTTCATTTCTGTTTTACACTTCGGACAATCCATATTACTTATCCTTTCGTACAGCAACTTCGTAGCCGCAGCCTTCCTTTAAGCAGAAAAGCTTGCCGCCCTTTTTGAAGAGCGTTGTGCCATCGTTGCACTTCGGGCATTTATCGGAAACGGGAGTGTCCCAAGTCATAAAGTCGCAGTTCGGATTATCCTCGCAGCCGAAATATTTTTTGCCCTTTTTGGACTTTTTCTGGAGAACCTTTTTGCCGCACTTAGGACAAACGCCGCCGGTCGGCTTGATGATCTTCTTCGTGTTCGTACATTCGGGGAATCCAGAGCAGGCAAGGAACTTTCCGAACCTGCCTATCTTTATTACCATCGGCTTGCCGCAGACCTCACATACCTCGTCCGTTTCCTCATCGGGAACTTTGATTCGCTTGCCGTCCATATCGGTCTCAGCCTTTTTGAGCGTTGCATCGAAATCATCGTAGAAATCGTGCAGGGTCTGTACCCAGTCAGCCTCGCCCGTTTCGACCTTATCGAGGTTGCTTTCCATATTCGCCGTGAATTTCGTATCAACGATATGCTTGAAGTGGTCTTTCATGACCTGCGTTGTCACTATGCCAAGTCCCGTCGGTTTGAGCTGCTTTCCGTCACGCTCGACATAGAAGCGGTTGGTGATAGTCGAGATAGTCGGAGCATAGGTTGACGGTCTGCCGATGCCGTTTTCTTCAAGCGCCTTGATGAGCGTTGCTTCGGTATATCTTGCAGGCGGCTGTGTGAAGTGTTGGTTGCCCTCGATAGCTTTGAGCTTGAGCTTGTCGCCCTTTTCGATAACGGGGAGGACTTTGTTTTCCTCGTCGTCCTTTGTTTCCTCATAGAGAACGGTAAAGCCGTCAAACTTCACCGAGAAGCCCGTTGCCTTGAATGTGCAGCCGTTTGCATCGATAGCTGCGGAAACCGTATCGAGCGATGCGCTTTCCATCTGGCTTGCGATGAAGCGTTCCCAGATAAGGCGGTAAAGCTTGAACTGCTCGGGAGTAAGGCTGTCTTTTATCTTTGCGGGAGTAAGCTCGGGCATGGACGGACGGATAGCTTCGTGGGCGTCCTGAGCGCCTGCTTTGGTCTTGTATATCTTCGGTGTTGAGGGGACGTACTTTTTGCCGTAGACCTCCTCGATATATTTATAAGCCGCAGAACGGGCTTCATCGGAGATACGCAGGCTGTCGGTTCTCATATATGTGATAAGACCGACTGCGCCCATATTTTCAATTTCAACGCCCTCATAAAGTGTCTGCGCTGTTTTCATCGTTTTTGCAGCGGCAAATCCAAGCTTCTTTGAAGCCTCCTGCTGCATTGTCGAAGTCGTGAACGGAGGTGCGGGTGACTTTCTGCGGACGGACTTCTTGACCTCGGTGACGATATAGTCAGCACCCTCAACACGGGCAAGTATCGCATCGGCTTCTTCCTTGGAATGAAGCTCGGTCTTTTTTCCGTCGATGCCGTAGAACGAAGCTGCAAACTGCTTTTTCGAGGACGGAGCGGTCATTTTCGTATCGATAGACCAGTATTCCTCGGGCTTGAAGTTTTCGATCTGCTTTTCTCTGTCAACGACGAGCGAAACAGCGACCGACTGAACACGTCCTGCGGAAAGCCCACGGCGAACCTTTTTCCAGAGGAACGGTGAAAGCTTGTAACCGACGATACGGTCGAGGATTCGGCGTGCCTGCTGTGCATTTACAAGGTCAATGTCGATGCTGCGGGGGTGCGCCATACCATTGGTAACGCCCGTTTTTGTAATTTCGTTGAAAGTTACTCGGTCGTTTGCGTCCATAGGCAGTCCGAGCATCTGCGCCAAGTGCCATGAAATGGCTTCTCCCTCACGGTCAGGGTCCGTTGCGAGATAGACGAAATCAGCCTTTTTTGCTTCGTCCTTTAAGCTTGCGATAAGCTCCTCTTTGCCTTTTATATCGGTATAAACGGGTTTGAAATCATTGTCAACATCAACGCTGAGCTTTGATTTCGGCAGGTCACGGACGTGACCCATTGAAGCAACGACCTCATAGCCGCTGCCGAGATATTTTTTTATAGTTTTAGCCTTTGCGGGTGACTCCACAATAACAAGCTTTGACATTTATATCGTAACTCCTTTCGGATAATCATCATATTCATGTTGCGAAATAATCCTGCCCTGTTTCGGAATAAACAGCGCCGTCAATTTCAAGGTCTGTGATAAGCATAAGCACCTCGGAAATTTCAAGACCGCTCTTTTCAGCGACCTCATCGGGCGAAATGCCGTTTTCGGCACCTTTTATGATATCATAAATGACGCCCGATCTGCCCTCGGGTCTGTATATTTCTTCATTTTCCGTCTTTTCCGCTGAAATTTCAGCTTGTTTTGGCGGTTTTGACGTTTTAGGCTTCTTCGGCTGTTTGGACTCATAGGTCTTAGCCTGCGGAATTGCCGAAACCGTTTCGTGAACAGCTTCGCCAAGCTTTGCCGTATCGGAAATGCTGTCTTTTACAGGCTTATGACTGTAGTTCTCGAAATATTCGCACGGGATATCATGTTCAGACAGAAGCGGTATCGCACCGTCACGGATAAGTGACTTGTTTCCGTCATACCTCGGGTCGAAAATATCGTGCGGAGGTATCACCCAGAGGTCACGCCCCTGCGAAACGGTGTTTGAAGCCGTACTGAGCGAGCCGCTTCGCTCCGAAGCTTCGATAACGGCAGTTCCCAGCGAGATACCCGAGAGTATTCGGTTCCGCATAGGGAAATTAAGGCGGTTCGCACCCGAATTCGGGAAATATTCGGACAGAAACAGACCGTTTGCGGCTATCTCGTCAATATATCGACTGTTCTCGGCAGGATATTCATATCCTATGCCTGCGCCGAGGACGGCTATAGTTCTGCCGCCCGAACGGACTGCGGAAAGATGCGCTGTTATGTCCGTTCCGACAGCAAAGCCGCTTGCTACGACGATACCCGACTTTGCAAGAGCCGAGCATATCTTTTTTGCTGTATTTTTTGAATATTCCGAAGGGTTTCTTGCTCCGACGACCGCAACGACAACATCGGAGGCGAGCAGGTCGATCTCGCCCTTATAAAAAAGCAGAACGGGCGGATCGTAAATTCCCCTCAGTCTTGGCGGATAATCGGTATCATTGAAACCGACTATTCCGATATTATGACCGAAGCAGTAGGAAATTATTTCACGGAGCTGCTTTCCGGTCGTGTTTTCTGCGGCTCTTAACTCCTGCGGTGTGAAGATCCCCTGCGGACGCTCAAAAGCAATGGCTTTATAGAGCGCATCGAGCGAGCCGAAATGCTGTTCAAGCTCCCATATCCTTGCTTTTCCTACGCCGAAGCAGGATACGATATACAGCAGCTTTATAATTTCATCACGGAAGATATCGCTCATTTCGTCAGCTCCCACATTATTATCGAAGCGGCAGTTGCGGCGTTGAGCGAATTCACGTTGCCGTTCATGTGTATGGTGAGCTTTTTATCGCATCGGCTGACGGTTTCACGGGAAAGTCCGTTGCCCTCGTTTCCGATAAGCACAGCTGCACCGTTTCTGAACGAGCAGTCGGTAAGCGAAAGCGCATCTGTATCTATAACAGAAGCAAAGGTTTCGATACCCTTATTTTTGAGTGCAGCAAACATTTCGGTTTCATCGGCATCGGCTATCTTCATTCGGAAAAGGCTGCCCATAGTGGAGCGGATAGTTTTAGGGTTATAAATATCACAGCAGTTAACGGCTATAATTCCGTCAACACCCATAGCGTCAGCTGTTCTGATAATTGTACCCATATTTCCGGGGTCTTGAAGTCGGACAAGCACGGCATACTTTCCGTGTTCCTTCAAAAGCTCGTCTGCGGATATGCTTTTCGGCATTTTGCAGGCTGCAAATATTCCCTGCGTTCCCTGCGTTTGTGCAAGCGAAGCAGCGAGATCATCGGGAACGATGATAATTTTTCCGCATTTTTCTTCAAGCCTTTCAAGCAGTTCGGGGAACTTTTCCGAAGTCGTTTCCGAAGCTATGACAAAGCTCATTTCCGCATTTTCCATTGCCGCATCTTCGACAAGTCTTACGCCCTCGAGCGGAAACAGACCATACTCGCTGCGATATTTTTTGCTTGAAGCTATCTTTTTGAAAAGCTTTATTTTATCGTTTTCCTTTGAAGCAATAAACTGTCGCAACGCTCTGTTCCTCCTTAAAAATGCGGTTTGTTCACAATTTTCTCAAAATCATAAAAATCGCAAAAAGTCAGAAGGAAAAATTTCACTTCTGACCTTATAAGCGTTTTTAATTAAAGAGCAGCCTTTGCCTTTTCGGTAAGAGCTGTGAAACCTGCTGCATCGTTAACAGCGATCTCTGCGAGCATCTTTCTGTTAAGTGTGACCCCAGCCTTCTTAAGACCATTCATGAATGTTGAGTAGTTCATGCCATTCATCTTGCAAGCTGCGGAAATTCTTGTGATCCAGAGCTTTCTGAAATCTCTCTTCTTAAGACGTCTGCCGACATAAGCATAGTTGCCGGACTTCATAACGGCTTCTTTAGCCATCTTGAAATGCTTGCTCTTTGCGCCCCAGTAGCCCTTAGCAAGCTTTAATGTTTTATTTCTTCTCTTTCGAGTAGCCATTGCGCCCTTAACACGAGCCATAATTCTTTACCTCCGTTTATTTCGTATTTAGATTACTTGTAAGGAATAAGAACCTTAACGGTTGAAGCGTTTGCAGAGCTTGCGTAGCCGGCTGCTCTTGCAATTCTCTTACGCTTTGTAGCCTTCTGAGTAAGTCTGTGTCTCTTGTTGGTCTTCTGATACTTTACAAGACCGTTCTTGGTTACTTTAAAACGCTTTTTTGCGCCAGAATGTGTTTTCTGCTTAGGCATGATGTATCCTCCTTCAATTTTTAGGCGAAGCTTTCGCCGTTGTATTTTTTATTTTGAAGCCTTAGGGGAAACGAACATAACGAGTGCGCGTCCCTCCATTTTTGATGGCTTTTCAACCGTACCGTATTCGGAAACAGCTTCCTTGAATCTGTCGAGAAGCTCTTCACCGAGCTGAGGATGTGCGATCGCACGTTTGCGGAAACGAATGGAAACCTTGAGCTTGTCGCCGCCCTTAAGGAACTTTGCAGCCTGATTTACCTTTGTGTTGAAATCGTTCGTGTCGATGGTGGAGAACATTCTGATCTCCTTAACGTCAACGACCTTCTGATTTTTCTTTGCTTCCTTCTCACGCTTGCCCTGTTCAAAAAGGTACTTTCCGTAGTCCATGATCTTACACACGGGCGGAGTTGCCTGCGGAGCAATTTTTACAAGATCAAGCTCTCTTTCTTCTGCAAGAGCCAACGCTTCCTTTGCCGAGATAACGCCGATGGCGGAACCGTCGGAATCAATCACACGGATCTCTTTGTCCTTGATTTCTTCATTAATCTGTAATTCTTTAACGCTTATGTTAAGCACCCCCGAAATAAAATAAAAATGAGCGGAAAAGCATCTCTTCCGCTCATACTGTGTTTCATCTCAAAGCAGGCAGGCATAAAAGCCGCCGCTTGTAAATAAAAAAGAGTATCTATTGACCTCTGCACACTCTTTGCGGCAGGGTGAGAACGGAAAGTTCTGCTTTATTTTAAATGGTTTTCTCAAACCAACGCTATATATTATACCACAAAAAACGCATTTGTCAAGAGTTTTTGCAAATTTTTTTGAAAAAACTTACTGCCCGTCAGCCGAATCGGTACTCTCGGGAGCATTTCCCGCAAGCTTGTTCTGATAGGATTCGTTGTCGAACCATTCGTCAAGCACCTTTACGGAGATGGAATAGCCTGTGCCCGTCCTGACATACTCGGTTATCTCGCCCGTGGTGAGGAGCGTTTCCATCTCCTGCGTTGTGAGGTTGAGATACTCTGCAGCTTCGTCCTCGGTGAGGTATTTCTTCTCGCCGTAGCTGACGCTGTCGGGCGTTGTGACGTTGCTTATATTTGAGAAAGACTTATCGGTCATCGTCTTATTCAGCTTGCGTATGCCGCCGCCTATCGAAAGTCCGCTTATAAGTACACATATTCCGAGGAAGACTGCTCCGACGAATGTTCCGTTTATCATCTTTGAACCCGATGTCCTGTTTCTGTTTGTCTGATTTGAAGCCATTATTTATTCCAGCCTTTCATAACGAAATTTCTATCTCCCTATCAAGGCTAAAGGAATAGAGGAACGCCTGACGCACCCTGATATGGAAAATTTTCTCCAGAGCGGCGCTGTACAGAACGAGCTGTCGGCGGTAGCGGTCGGCAAGGACTTCGCTGCTTTTTACCCGGTCGGTCTTGTAATCGACAAGCACCATATCGCCGTCCTCGAAGAAGATACAGTCGGCGATACCCTGAAGCATACTGCTGCTATTATTATACTCCAAACCGTACATTCCGTCAAGTCCCAGCTTTGATATTTCGACAAGAAATTTCTGCTCTCGGCGCACCTCTGGCGAACGCTTCATTCGTTCGTAAAGAGGCGAACGGAAGAATGATCTTATATGCTCAAGATCAAGCGAACGGCGTTCTGCGGAGCTGATGATACCGAGCGTTTCAAGGCGTTCGGCTTCGGCTTCGGGAGCGATCTCCGCAGCGGCATAATCGGCATACTGCATAAAGGTATGCGTTGCCGTTCCTATCTCTGCGGCGGTGAGCTTTCCATAGTCTGCGGCGAATTCGGGACGGCGCAGGAAAACCTCGGCGTTCTCGCTTTTGGCGATCTCGGTTATGGTGAGCTTTGCGAGTGCTTCGGTAAGCTCGCCGTTATAACGGTAATTGAAATTGCCGAGCAGCTTTCGGACGCTTTCCTCCTCCGCAAGAGCTTTGACCTCCTCGGGAGCTTTTTCATCAGCGGAAGTATCCTCGAACGCAGATATTTTTATCTTCGCCCTGCTGTTCCGTGTCGGGACGAATATCTCATTCTGTATTCGGCAGGAATCGGGGTGCGTGAGCAGTATCGCAAGAAGCCAGTCGAGCATCGACTGCGCCTTTACCGCCGACGGCTTTCCGTTCTCTGCGGCAAGCTGTGCGGCGCACTGAGCAATTCGGCGGCGTGTGTTGTCGCTGTCGGGAACGGTGATGAAAAGCCGCTCCTTTGCTCTTGTGAGTGCAACATACAGAAGTCGCATCTCCTCGCTGATGCTCTCACGGCGGTTCACGCAGGATATCGCATAGCGTGGGAACGAATCGTAAAGCTGACCCGTTCCGAGGTTCTGTATTTTGAAGCCGATACCGAGGTCGAGATGTATCTGCATACGGTTCGTGCAGTCCGCAAGGTTGAATTTGCGTGAAGTTCCGCAAAGGAAAACGAACGGATATTCAAGTCCCTTTGATTTGTGTATGGTCTTTATCGAAACTGCGTTGTCGGCAGGCGAAACGACCGAAGCACGGACAAAATCCCCGCCGTTTTCCGAAACATCGTTAAGGTAACGTATAAAGCCCGACAGACCACCCGAGGAGTTCTGCTCATACGATTTTGCATATTCGAGCAAGAGGCGCAGGTTCGCTTTTTTCTGCTCGCCGTCCGAGTAAACGCTCATTGACGAAAGAAAATCCGTGCTGTCATAAACGGTCACAATGAGCCTTTCAAGGCTTTGCGAAGCGGCGCAGATACGCAGGCTCTTGAATATCTTACAGAAGCGTTCAAGCTTTGCTTTTGCCGAATAGTTACTTTCCTCTCCGACAGCTTTCAGAACGGTTTTATAGAGCTTTTCGTCACGATTTTCCGAAAGCAGACGAAGCTCCGCCGTTTCGTCCGCATCGAGCATAAACATCGGCGACATCAGCACCGAAACGAGCGGTATATCCTGCATCGGGTCGTCGATGACCTTAAGCAGATTGAGAAGCACCGATATTTCCCGTGACTGCAGGTAGCTTACGGTTTCCTCGCAGACTGCTTTTATGCCCATTGCGTTGAGTTCATCGGCGTAAAGCTGTCCCCTCGCCCTGTCACGGAGCAGGATACAGAAATCACGGGGTTCGCTTGTACGCATTTCGCCCCTGTCAAAGACTTTTTCAGCACCGAGCATCGACTTTATCCTTGAAGCCGCCGCACGAGCCTCCGCCTGAGTCGCAGAGAGCGGTTCTTCACCGCTTTCATCATCCGAAACAGCGGTAAGAACGCCCTTGTCGGGGGAGAAAATTATCTCGGTCGTGCGGTCTGCATCGGGATAATTTGCGCCGTATTCAAGCTTTTCATTATCGGTATAATCGATGCCGCCGTTATCCCTGTCCATAATATTTTCAAAAACATCGTTGACGAAATCAACAACGTCACGGCTGCTTCGGAAATTTCGGTTCAGAAGCACCGCCGCATTCGTTCCCGTGAAGCCTTTTTCATAAGGCTCGGACGAATCGAGGACTTCGAGGAAGTTGTTCGGATTCGCAAGTCGGAAACGGTATATCGACTGCTTGACATCGCCGACAACAAAGAGGTTATCGCCGCCCTTTTCGGCTGTGCCGTTGTGCGAGAGCATACGGAAAATAACGCTCTGCGTGTTGTTGGCGTCCTGAAATTCGTCTATCATTATCAGCCTGTAATACTCGGAAAGCTCACGGGCGAGCGGCGTTTGGACGATGTTTCCGTTCCCGTCCTTTCTGCACAAAAGCTTTACCGCCAGCTGTTCCGCATCGGAGAAGCCGAGTGCGTTTTTGTCGATTTTTATAGCATCTATCTCTTTGATAAGCTCCTTGACAAGAAGCGAAACTCCGTCTATGATCTCGGCGTTCACCCTGTAGTCGTCAGTGATGCTTTTCAGCGAAAAAACATTGCCGCAGGCATCGTTCGCAAGCTTTTTGTATCGGTCACGGAAGTCCTTCACCGCATCGATAACGGCGGCATCGTCCGAGCCTTTTTCCGTTTTCGGATAGCGGCAGGTCTCAAACTTTATCGGTTTGGGCATTCTTTCGTCCCACGGCAAAGCTGTGTCCTTCACACGCTCGGCAAGCTGTTCAAAAAGCTGTGCTTCGCCCGTGATGATGCTCTGCGCCTTTGATTTTCCGTCATCGGGGACTAATTCAGCCGCATAGAAAGCCAGCGCCGCCGCACTCCTGAACTGCTGTGAGATGAACTCCGAATAAGCCGCCGCAAGAGGATCTGTGCGCTCGTCAAAAGGCTGTTCGTAACGCTTTTTTGCGCTGTCGAGAAAGTCTGTCGGGAACGGGAGCGACATTATGAAACGGTATATCGAGAGCATCGTTTTTTCAAGCTCGGTATCTCCCCTTGCGCCCGAACAGGTAAAGTCCGCAAGCTTTTTCATAAGCTCGGGCTTTTCGCCGTAAAGACGTTCAAATACGTTCTCGGAGGCTTTCGCAACGATGAGCTTTTCCTCCGAATCATCGATAATGCGGAAGCCTGACGAAACATCGAGCGACCGTACATTTTCCCTTATAAGGTCAAAGCAGAATGAATGTATGGTCGAAATTTTCGCCGACGGGATAAGAGCCTGCTGGCTGAAAAGCCACTCATTCGAGGGGTCGGCTTCAAGCTGTTTCGCTATCGCATCGGAAAGGCGCTGTTTCATCTGCGCCGCCGCATCGTTGGTGAACGTTACAACGATGATTTTATCGGCGGGAACACGGTTCTCGTTATCGGAGAGGATACGGAGCAGTCTTTCAACAAGAACTGAGGTCTTGCCGCTTCCTGCCGCCGCCGAAACTATGACCGATGTGTTTCTCGCTTCAATAGCTTCAAGCTGTCGGTCTGTCCATTTATCAGCCATTGTTCATCTCTCCTTTCCCGTTTTCTTCACGGATAATGCCGTCAAGCTTTGCACTCATTTTCTCGGCGGCTTCGGGGTCGTAATCACGGTGGATAATGTTCGGGAAATTGCCGCAGACGGAGCTGTAATCGCAGTATGAGCAGGGTGAAACATTGCCGTTCCAAAGCGGGTCGGCTTCGATCTCGCCGCTCTTTATGCTCATAGCTGTTTCCGTCAGAATTTCCGCAGAATATTTGCGCAAAGCGGCTATCTGATCTTCGGTGATGACGCTTGAATTGCTGTAAAAATCACCGTCATTCTTGATTTTTACGGGAATAAAGGTTCCGCTCAGACCGTTTTCCATTGCACCTGCGATCTCGGCATCGGCAATAACAATGCCGTCCATTTTACAGCCTTTTTTCTCGTAGGAAAGCTTCTCGTCCTCGGTCGGCTCTCTGCCGAGGGAGGGAACGTTGTCCTTTGCATGCATATAGAGAACGCCTGCGGGCAGAGCTTCGTGATATTTGCCCTCGTTGAGCGGTGCATCGGGGTCGGTCACGGCGAAAATATACAGAAGCATCTGCATATTTATACCATAATAAAGGTCGGCGAGCGAGAACACCTTTGAACCCGTTTTGTAGTCAACGACACGGACATAGGTTATGCCGTCCTTTACGAATGTATCGATTCGGTCAACTGCGCCGACAAAGCTTACCCTTGTCTTGTCGGGGAGCTGTATCGTGATCGGTTTCTCATCACTGCCCTCGGCATAGGAAAGCGTATATTCAAAGCTGGACGGCGAAAAATCGGACTGCGCAAATTCAAGCTTCAGGCGGTAGATGATGTCCGTCAGCGTTTCAGCCATTCGCACGAACGCCGCAACGAAGCGCTTCGTCTTGCCATAGCTTCCGCCGACCTCGTCCGAAGCGTAATATTCGCCGAGCTTGGTTTTAACAATAGCGGAGATGTCCTTTCGCTCCATTTTTACGAAGCTGTCCTTATCGTATTCCTTTAAAAATTCACAAAGGCAGTAATGTATCGCAGTTCCCTTTGCAGGAGCGGAAACATCGACTTTTTTACGGGGCTGTATGCAAAGTCCCTTTTTGCAGAAGTAGATGAACGGGCATTTTCTGTAGTCCTCAAGGCGTGAAGCGGAAAGGCTTATGTTCTGCCCGAAAAGCCGCTCGGCGTTATCTCTGCGGAGCGAATGTCTGCCTTTTATCGGCTCATCGGCAAGGCGAAGCTTTCGGCGGTTCTCGGGCGAATGATCTTCAAGAGCCGCACGCAGGCTCGCAATGTCCGAGTCGTTCCTGCGGAAGCTTTTTATGTACTGATAATAGCCGTTCTGCTCGGTCGTACAGAAAAACAGCGTTCCGAGGTCTTTTTCGGTGAGCTTTATTTCGCCGAACATTCCCTCCAGCTGCTTCACGGCAAATGACGGATAGAGCGGTGCGCCCGAAACATTAGCCACGGGGTAGGTAACGTAAAGCTTTTCCCTCGCCGCTGACAAAACGGAGTATGCAACGAAGCGCTCCTCCGAGTTTTTCTCCCTCATTGAGCCGCCTATCTCGATATCAGCCGCACGGAAACGCTCGGTGTCCTTATCGGAAAAGAGCGGTGACGGCTTCGGCGCAAGCGGAAATGTTCCCTCGTTCGCACCGATGACAAAGATAGCTTTCGGGTTGGAAAAACGTGACGTATGCGCCGCTGTAAAGCTTACGCAGTCGAGCGTTTTCGGCGGTGCGGAAAGCTTCATTCCCGAAACGCAGGCGTCGAAAAGCTCCGCAAATTCCGATGCGCTTATCTCCGCTTCGCCGAGCGTTCTGTAAAAGCTTTGCAGCAATTCACAAAGCATATCCCAGAGCTGTTTTGCTTCACGGACTGCGACCAATACTTCGCTGTCGCCGCCCGAATTTTTCGCTTTTTCCTCGACCGAGCGAGCGATGCCGACTTCTTCGAGAAAGTCCGAAACTGCACGGCATACAGCGTTCGCCCTGCCCTGCGAAGCCTTTTTACGCAGGTTTTCAAGCGGAGCAATGACTGTCTGTCTTGCCTCCTCCGCAATGGTGTCATTTCCATCTGCAACACGGAACGGCTCGCTCCACATTTTCCCCTCGACATTCCAGCGGTAGCAGTATTCTTCGAGGATATCCGCTTTTTCATCATCAAGCCCCGAAAATCCCGTCTTTATATAGCGCAGAATTTCTTCTGTCGAAAATTTTCGTGCCGATGCAAGCTTTAACGCCGTTCGTATGAAAACAACGAGAGCCTTATGCGAGATCCCGTCCGAAGCATCGGTATAAAGCGGGATATCCGAACGCCTGAAAGCCGCTTCTATCATCGTCATATAGCTTTCGGACGAGCGTGAGGTCACGGCGATATCGGAGTACTTGTAACCCTCCTCACGGACAAGACGGCATATCTCGGCGGCAACATAATCCGCTTCGGCGTAAGGCTCGGCGGCTTCGTATATCTTCACAGCTCTGCACACGCCGTCAAAATGCTCACGCTTTGCACGGAGGATATTTTTCCGCATAAATTCAAGCTCGGTATAGGCAAAGCGCTTGTTTTCCGTGAGGAAAGTTTTCCGAACCTGCGCACCTGCATCATTTGCGGCGGAAATAAGCTTGTACATCGTTGTATTGACCGTATCGAAAAGCGAGAAATTTCTCGGCGCTTCGTCCTCGGTCGTGAGTGATACGGTCACACTTCCGCAGTCCCTTATCATAATTTTCAGCAGCTCATATTCATCGGGAGTGAAGCTTTTGAACTCGTCTATGAAGAATTCCGTGTCCTTGAAAAAGCCGTGTTCGGAGGCTTTTTTTGCGGCTTCGGTAAGATCGGTGCCGCTGTCCTTGAAGCCGTGCTTTTCGAGGCTTTCCATATACCCCGAATAGATGAGAGCGATATCCTTTGCTTTCGGTCGGATCATCTCATCGAGCGATGAAAGCTTTTCCGTGAGCTGTTCGGGCGAAACTCCTGCCGCCGAGAACGCTTTCACAATTTCGAGCGCATCTGTGACAAAGCGTGTTTTCATCGCCTGCCTGTCGTAAAACTCCAGCGAATGTTCGGTGCGAAGCCGTGAAAGCACCTCGAACATTATGATATTTCGGACGGTATCGTCGGCATATTTGCCCCTTAAGCCGCCGTATTTTATGAAAATATACTTTGCCGCACGGGAGAAGTTTATTATCTCCATGCGGTTGAAATCCTCCATGCCCATAAAGTTATAGAGCAGGCGGTTGTATTCAAAGTTGAACTGGTCGGGGACGATAGCATATACCTTTTTCCCCTCGGCAGCGGCACATTTTATCCTTGTCATCATTTCGTATGATTTTCCCGTGCCTGCGCCGCCGTATATAATGTCGAGCATTGATATCCGCTCCTTTCATGGTTTTTATTATACCATATACAAGGTTTTCTTTCAAGGAAAACGAGGTAAAATGTCACGGTATTTCAACGAGTAAAAAAATAGTGAATTTTTGATGTGAATATATTTCTAATTGCTATATTTTACCGTA
>OIYP01000244.1_pt1 | contig 37825 bp, 38 predicted proteins | sample 1588261 | NCBI WGS metagenome assembly OIYP01 (sample SAMN03283293) | human gut metagenome | biome: human-associated habitat; material: feces | host: Homo sapiens | place: Peru | collected 2012 | reverse complement strand
AAACCAATAACTATAAATTAAGATTATGGTTAAGTGAAGATGTAGGACCAGAAGACACAGATGCAATGAATAAATTATTTAATGCTAAAGTAACAGTAACTGCCAGTGCAGGAATATATGACCCATTAAAACAAGGGTATGACAAGATAAGTGATGCAATACTTGCTAATGAATATCAAACAAGTCCTGAAATATCAAAACAAAAAATTGCAGAAAAGCAAAGTCCAGACTTTACTAAAACTGCACCCATTTTAATTTGGAATGAAAATAAAAGTAATTCTTTAGTGAATGTAACATCTATAATGCCACATCCTGATTTAGTAGCCTTAAAAGACACTGATGAAAGATTTAAAAGATTAACAAGTGAAAATGTCTTAATTCCTATAGGTACTAGTTATACTTTTAACAAAGATACAGGAAAGTACAAATTAACTAATGTTTCTAGGCTAGATCCTGCAACTTTAAATTATAATGGCAATACTAAATATTATTATTGTTCTGCAGGTTTTGATATTGATTCTAACGATGCAGTTAGACCGTGGTATAATGTAACCGATTGTGCTAGAATTTATGAATTAAGTAGTGTAAATGTGGAAGATGGTGAAAAAACAGGTCCTAATGGCTCTACTATTAAAACAAGAACATACAGTTTAAAAGGTTATGTTATGGATCAAAAAGAAAACGAAAGTGACAAGTCAGACAAAGGATTATACCAAATGGAAGATGATACAGGCATAAGTTATTATTATCGCGGTTCTGTAAAAAATAACTATGTTAAATTTGCAGGCTTTTACTGGCGGATCATCCGTATAAATGGTGATGAAAGTGTTAGACTTTTGTATGCTGGAAAAAAATATAACGCTGAAGGATATAATTTAAATACTCAATTTCTTTCGTACAATCTTATGAAAGATAATCCAGCATATGTAGGGTTCAAGTATGGTAATACTTTAAATGTTAGTTATGATAAGACTACAGCTAATGAAGTAGATAGTAATGTAAAAACTGAATTAGACAAATGGTATAAAACAAACATTTTAGATACTAATAATGGTGCTATAATTGCTGATGCAGGATTTTGTAATGATAGAAGTATATCAAGTGGTAATGGTTATAGTTCAACTGGCTCTCATACAGTTTATCAAGGTAGAGTAAGATTTGCAGAAACCATGAGCCCAACATTAAAATGTCCTCAAGAAAATGACTTGTTTACTATGCCGACTAATGCTCAAGGTAATAAGGCACTAACTTATCCAGTAGGTTTAATAACAGTTGATGAATTAATGCTAAGCGGATATGCTGATGGTTATATTAATAGATCAAATTACACATATTCTACATCTGGATATTCAACGATGACTCCTACTTATTATGATTATTACTCATCCGCGGCTCGTATTTTTTCAGTAAGTAATGGACTCATCAGTACGGCTGCACATACAACGAATAATTTAGGCTTACGTCCAGTTATAAATATTAGGGGTGACTCTAAAATAAGCAGGGGAATTGGTACAGCTGATGATCCATTTTTAATTAATGTATCCTAATAAACTAAAAGACTTAATTAGTCTTTTTTATTTAATGAGAGTATTTTCTTTTCCTGTATTTAATGCTATAATACGCTCGTGGAAGTGATTCTTATGGAAAATACAATCGCGGCAATTTCAACAAATAACATTGGATCATCTGCTATTAACATAGTAAGAATAACTGGTCCAGAAGCAATCCAAATTGTTGCTAAAATATTTACAAGCAAAAAATTTGCAACAGCAAGTTCCCATACCATTCATTATGGTTTTATAAAAGATGGTGAAAACACAATTGATGAGGTCTTAGTAAGCCTTATGCGTGCTCCCAAAACCTATACTAAAGAAGATATGGTCGAAATAAATTGCCATGGTGGATACGTTACTACTAATAAAATATTAGAATTATTACTTAACAATGGTGCATCGTTAGCAGAACCGGGTGAATTTACCAAAAAAGCCTTCATGAATGGACGTATATCTTTGCTTGAGGCAGAAAGCATTAGTGACTTGTTAGAATCAAAAACCGAAGAACAAGCCAAAATGGCCTTACAAGGTCTAACAGGAAAAACAACCGAATTAATAAAATCTCTTCGGGAAGAAATGGTATCTCTTTTAGCCAACATCGAGGTCAATATCGATTACCCTGAGTATACTGATGAATTAGTTATTACCAAAGAAAATATCACCCCAACATTAACCAAAATAAAAACATCTTTACAAAGTATACTTAGCGAATCGAAAAATGGTGAATTAATAAAAAATGGCATAAACATTGCTATAATAGGTCGCCCAAATGTAGGAAAATCATCTCTTTTAAACACATTTTTAGAAAAAGATAAAGCCATTGTTACCGATATATCTGGAACTACAAGAGATATAGTAGAAGGTAGCATAGTATATAAAGGTATTGTTTATAACTTTATAGATACAGCTGGTATTAGAGAAACTACTGATTTCGTTGAACAAATAGGTGTTAAAAAAAGTAAAGAACTATTAGCAAGTTCTGATTACAATATTTTAGTTATCAACAATAATGAATCCTTAACAAGTGAAGAAAAAAGTTTAATCACCGAACTAGAAAGCAAAAAAGGCTTAATTTTTATCAATAAAAATGACTTACCATCTTTACTAGAGCCATTTAAAACAACTAAAAAAATAATTAAAGGTAGCACTATAACAAAAGAAGGAATAGAAGAAATAAAAGAAACCATTTTAAATGATTTTTCTCTAAGTGATTTAGGTAATAAAGATTTAACATACTTATCAAATACAAGACAAATTAGCTTAGTAAAATCTAGTCTTAATAAAATAGAAAATGTAATTAAACAAAATACTTTAGATATTCCTATAGATATGCTAGCCATTGATATTAAAAGTGCTTGGGAAGACTTAGGCAAAGTAATAGGCGAGTATTACGAAGATGAACTAGTAGATAATATTTTTCAAAGATTTTGTTTAGGAAAGTGAGGTTAAATATGAAATATGAAATAATTGTTGTCGGTGGAGGTCACGCTGGTATTGAAGCCAGTCATATTGCTGCCTTTAAAGGACACAAAACTGCTTTAGTAACAATGAATAAAAAAAATATTGGCGATATGCCTTGTAATCCTTCTATAGGTGGTACCGCAAAAGGAATAATTGTAAGAGAAATAGATGCATTAGGTGGATTAATGGGAGTTGTTGCCGACCGATCACATTTCCAAATAAAAATGCTAAACAACTCAAAAGGCCCAGCTGTAAGAAGTCTTCGTGCTCAAGCTGATAAAGTAACATATCCTAAAAACATGCTTGCATCTTTAGAAAATACGTCTAATTTAAGTATCATTGAAGGTATGGTTGAAGACTTAATTATTGAAAATAACACTGTTAAAGGTATTATCCTAGAAAATGGCGATAAATTATATGCTGATGCTGTAATATTAACAACTGGAACATATTTAAAAGCTAATATTTTAATAGGTAGTGAAAACACTGAAGGTGGTCCTCATGGTGAAAGAAGAAGTAATCATTTAAGTGATAATCTAAAAAAATATGGTTTAGAGATACAACGCTTAAAAACTGGTACACCTCAAAGGATTAAAGCTTCATCAATAGACTTTTCTAAAATGCATGAAGAAAAAGGCGATGACAGAATTTGGACATTTTCCCATGATGAACCTGCTTCATATACACCAAATACGCAACAAAAATGCTATTTAATTTACACAAATCAAAATACGCATAAAATCATTTTAGACAACTTAGACAAATCAGCTATGTATGGTGGTTATGTTACTGGTATTGGTCCAAGATATTGTCCAAGTATTGAAGATAAATTAGTAAGATTTAAAGACAAAGAAAGACACCAACTTTTCTTAGAACCAGAAAGTCTTTACTATGATGAATGGTACTTACAAGGCTTCTCTACCTCCATGCCAAGAGACATCCAAGAAAAAATGGTTCATTCTCTAAGTGGTCTTGAAAATGCTGTTATTTCCAAATATGCTTATGCTATCGAATATGATGCTATAAACCCATTACAAATAAAGCCATCTCTAGAAAATAAAGTAATTAAAGGTCTTTTCACTGCTGGTCAAATAAATGGCACTAGTGGTTATGAAGAAGCAGCAGGTCAGGGCTTAATCGCCGGTATTAATGCCGCATTAAAACTAGAAAATAAAGAGCCATTCATCTTAAAAAGAAATGATGCCTATATTGGAGTTTTAATTGATGATCTAGTAACTAAAGGTACAACCGAACCATATCGTATGTTAACCAGCCGTGCTGAATTTAGATTAATTCTTCGTCATGATAATGCTGACTTACGACTACGTGAGTATGCCCATAAATTAAATACTATTACCGAAGTCCAGTATCAAAACTATCTTACAAGGCTTAAAAATATTAAAGATTGTGAAAACTTCTTAAAAGAAACAAAATTAAAAATAACTCCTGAAATAAAAGAAACATTCAAGTCAAATAACATGGTTGTACCAATAACAACAGAATCCTTCTACGACTTATTAAAAAGACCGGAAATAACAATTAAATTTCTTGAAAATTTTACTGAAATTCCCTTTACCGATGATACGCTAGAAGAAATAGAAATAATGTTAAAATATGAAGGTTACATTAAAAAAACTTATAAAGATGTTGAAAAAATGAAAAAACTAGAAGAAAAACAGATACCTGAAGACATAGATTACAATAAAGTTTCTAACCTTGCAAGTGAAGCCCGGCAAAAACTAGCCAAAGTAAGACCAATATCCTTAGGCCAAGCAGCTCGTATAAGTGGAGTAAATCCTAGTGACTTAAGCATATTAAGTATTTATTTAAAAAAGGAATATAGTAAAAATGACTAAAGAAGAATTTATAGTTGCTCTAAATAATATAAATATTCATCTAACTAAAGAAGCAGAAGATGCTTTAGAAATATATGCTTCCTTTTTATTAGAATATAATGAGCATACCAATTTAACAGCTATTAAAACAATGAGTGACATCTATCTAAAACATTTCTATGATTCTTTAACTATCTCAAAACTAGTCGACTTTAATAATGGTAAATTACTAGACGTTGGTACAGGAGCCGGTTTTCCGGGTATGGTTCTTGCCATATGTTTCCCTAACTTACAAGTTGATTTATTAGATTCTAATAATAAAAAAATTAAATTTTTAGAAGAACTAATTAAAAAATTAAATTTAACCAATGTCCAAACTGTTTATAGTAGGGCTGAAGACTACACTAGGGTTAATAGAGAAAAATACGATTATGTAACATCCCGTGCAGTCGCAGATTTAAGAGTATTACTAGAACTAAACATACCTAGTTTAAAAATAAATGGTGAATTCCTTGTTATGAAAGGTAACATAGATGAAGAACTAAAATTAAGCCAAAATGCTCTAGAAAAATTATTTTGTACTATTACTAAAAAAGAAGAATTTACTTTACCTTTTAATTCAGGTACAAGAAATATTATGGTAATCAAAAAAAATAAAGAAACACCATCTATTTATCCCAGAAACTACGATAAAATAAAAAAAAGACCATTATAAAATCTGTTACTACTCAGCCATAAGTTAGTGAATAGAAAATATTTACTAATTTTTTGAATGCAAAAATTAGGCAAATAATGCTTTGCTTTCATAAATATCTTTAATGCATTTAAAGGGATTTAATTTTCTTAATTTAGAAGTTTTAATAACACTCATAATATTACCAAATCTTTCTCCACTTTTATCGTTTCTAAATCACCCAGATGTTTTTGCTTTTCCTATAATCATTCTAAGACATCGTTTTATAAAATTATTTTCACATGGAATATCAAAATAATGAATAAAGAACAATAATGTATGTTTGTATTTTTTTAATCTTCTTATGAGTTTTCTTCTTTTTCTTTCCAATAGTTGACTGTATTTCTTTGCTTTGGATTTCTGCTTTGTCCAGTGATTCATAATCTTTTTTCTCTATGAATTCTGTTTTTTTATTTGAAAAACTAGTCTTTCCAAAACTTGGAAGTATTTTTCTTTCTCAATCTAATTTTAAAAGAAATCTATAAAATTACATCTGACATTGGGTCTTTATTATATTTTGTTATCCTTCAATACAATATCTGCCTATATGAATAATACAATCTTGGTTATTAGTACCGTATTTGAAGATTCCAACCTAATGATCTGATATTATTGTTCCAACATATTTTGTTAAAATATCATCTTCTTTTATAGGGACATCCCCCTGAAGAGCCGAGAAATCGGCTTGCTTTTTTTTGATCAGTATTTATAAGGGTTTGTGTTTTTTATAATTGTAATTTTTGACCCAATTTTATTTATCATATTTACACATTATGTCTTATTTAGCATAAGAAATAAAAGAGATTTGCTTATTTTCAATAAAACAATCGTCCGGTTATGTATGGAAATATAGTCCGGTTAAATATGGAAGTATATTATTAATGTATATTATATAAAAAAATAATCGTCCGGTTATATATGGAAATACAGTCCGGTTATGTATGGACGGTATGCAGATTTTTGCAAATAATACAGAGTACTATGGAAATTAAAAAAAGTATTAAATTCGGCAAAAAAATTGAAATTAATTGTTGTATAATAATACACAAGGGAGATGATGCAATGAAGTTATCAGATTATAAAAATGTAGAATCCACATATATAGACTTTAAAGAAACTTTGGAAACAAACAAGCCAAGAAGCTGGTTGAAAACTGTATCTGCCTTTGCAAATACAAAGGGAGGAATTTTGTTATATGGCGTAAGAGATACCGATAAAAAACCGGTAGGCATAGATAATATAAGTGCAGTATCGTCAAAAATTACAGAATTAATTAATACGAAAATATCTCCTGTACCAAGATATGAATTAAATCCTTTTGAAGAAGATGAAAAGTCGTTTTTGGAAGTTAAAGTTGGAGATGGACCAGAAACACCTTATTATTATAGTAGTGATGGCAGAAAAACTGCGTATATTAGGTCTGGAGATCAAAGTATAGAAGCTCCTGATCATATGTTAAAAAGTTTGATTTTAAAAGGGCAAAACAGAACTTTTGATGGGATTGCTTCTGAATATAAAATTGATGATGTTAGTTTCACATTATTAGATGCAACTCTAAAAAAGGAAGCAAATGTTATAGTGAACAAAGATCGAGATTACCTTTCGTTTAATTTGGTTAATAAAGATGGATATGTTACTAATGCTGGACTTTTATTATCCGATCAAGGCTTATTAAAACAATCAAAAGCTTTTTGCACTAAATGGAAAGGAATAGTTAAAGGCTCTGTTGAGGGAGATGCCGAAGATGATAAGGAATATAATGGGAGCATTATTAGTATATTAACAAATGCAGAAACATTTATAAAAAATAATTCAAAAACTTCATGGCAGATAAATGGTATGCACAGGGAAGAATTTGAAGATTATCCTACTAAGGCAATTCGTGAAGCCTTGGTTAATGCAATAATACATAGAGATTATCAAATTTTAGGATCAGAAATACATATAGATATGTTTGATGATAGGCTTGAAATTACATCACCAGGAGGAATGGTTGATGGCAGTCAAATTCAGGATTTAGATTTAACGATGATCCCATCATTAAGAAGAAATACTATCATTTCCGATTTGTTTGGGAGACTTCATTATATGGATAGAAGAGGAAGTGGAATAACAAGAATTTTAGAATCTTATTCTGATTGTTCAATGAAGCCAAAATTTACTTCAGGAGTATCAAGCTTTACTGTGATTTTTCCAAATAAAAGATATGTTAAAGAAAATAAAACAGTTGAAAGAGAAAAAGTAATTCTTTCTAAAGATTCAGATTATTTCATAGTAAAAATGTATAAAACTCTTTCTGGAAAAGTTAGAGGTAACTATTTATCAAATTTAGAGAACTTATTTAATGATTATGGATATGATACTTTCTTCAATAGAGAAAAAGTTGAAAAAGCATTTGGTGTAAAAAAATCAAGAGCATTAGATATAATTAATCAATTAATTAATTGTGATATTTTAGAATATACTGATGATGCAAAATATAGATTCAAAAGATAAAAGGCTAGGAGTTAATCCTAGCTTCATTCATATCATTAATTAATGATGTTATATCAGTTAGAGCATTTTTATATAAATGTGTATATGTATTAAGTGTTTCTTCTATTTTAGTATATCCTAAGAATTTAGAAATAGTAATAATGGATCTATCTCAATTTTTTAGACACATTTTTGTGGACAAATTACAATGTAATATAATCTCAGTTTAAGTAAGGACCATATTGCACACCTGTTTTGTTAGAACTCTTTTCTCGATGATTATACACATTGGCACCAGTTTTAGATGTTATTATTTCTTTATTAGTTGGTATTCTTTAATTTGTACTATTTTGTGAATCTTTAATTCAAGTTTGTCTATATTATAATTGTAATTTTCTAGTTGATTTTTTAATCTATTTATTTCTTCATAAGCACCCTTTGATTTTTCTTTTAAGGTATCATTTTCTTTTACTAAGGGGATAACATTTTTTCTGTTTCTGACTTTATTTTTTTTCAAAAATATAAGTTTTATATTCTGGTTCGTATTTTAGATTTGCATTTTCTAGTTTTAATTTGTTTTGCTCATTTTCTAATTTTAAATTTTTCAAATATTCTTCTTTGTACATTATATATATATCATTATTTATAGTTCTTTTCATTTCATCACTACACTAAGCTAATAATAGTTTATGATAATATCAATAAAAAAACGAGGTGTTTTTTGACGATTGGTTTAGAGTAGTCCACCTCGTACTTAAATTATAATTCGTTTTTATTATTTTGTGTTATTTTTTTCTAATGGTTGAGTAGTAACTAAAATCTCAAATAAGCATGAGATTTTTTCTTTTTCTATCTTGCTTAAATAGCAAATTGCTGATAAAATTAATTATAGATAAAAATAAGGGTAAGGGGCTGATTTAAGTGAATACAGAAGAAAAGATTATACAAGTGCCAATCGAGGACATTATACCAAACCGTTTTCAACCACGTTTAGCGTTTGATGAAGAAGGCCTAAAAGAACTTTCTGAATCTATTAAACAACATGGGGTTATTCAACCATTAGTATTAAGAAGACTTGGTAATAAATTTGAAATAATTGCCGGTGAAAGAAGATATAAAGCATCTACTATGGCAGGCCTAAGAACAGTTCCAGCAATAATATCTAATATTGATGATAACCAAAGTGCTGAAATTGCCTTAGTTGAGAACATTCAAAGAAGAAATTTAACGGCAATCGAGGAAGCAAAATCTTATAAAAATTTATTAGACCGAGGCTATATGACTCAAGAACAACTAGCTAAAAAAATGGGTGTAAGTCAAAGCACCATAGCTAATAAACTTCGTTTACTTAACCTTGCTCCAGAAGTTCAAGATGCACTTCTTCAAAATAAAATTGGCGAACGTCATGCAAGAAGTCTGCTTGCCCTTCCTAAAGAAGAACAAGCCAAATGGTTACAAAAAATCATTTCTAAAAGATGGAACGTTCGTGAACTTGATTTAGCCATAAAAAAAGAAAAGGGAGGGTTAGTTGAAGAACCAATTAAAGAATCTCCAACTACAAATAGTGATACTATGATAAATAACAATAATTTAGGTTCTGTTCCTACAGATGATAATACTACCATTGAGAATATAAAAAGAGAAGAACCAAAAATGCCAAATAAATTCTTTAATTTCCTAGAAGATGAAGCTGCTAATATGAATATGGGTATAAATAACTCCGCTTTAAAAGAAGAAATATCACCTGTAGAACCAGTTATATCTAATGGAGTCAATAATCAAATTGAAGTTTTAGGTGATTTTGATGATTTAGATGAGGCTAAAGAAAGTCCATTACCAAAGGAAGAAGAAACATTTATGCCATTTAATTTTGGTGCTTCAAAAAATACTGAAAGTAATAATACAATAGAAGAAATAAAACCAGCCACCAAAGATACCATAATAGATCCTATGGACTCAGTAATCAAACTAGACCCTAATTATAATCAAATGCTTGAAGAAGAAAAAGGTCTTGATTTAAAAACAGCCATTAACGAGATCCGAGGCCTAGTAAGCAAAATGGAACAAACAGGTTTTAACTTAAACTTAGAAGAAATAGATTTACAGGATAGCTATCAAATGACTATTAATATTAAAAAAATGACAATTAAAAACTCTAGTTCTAACTAGAATTTTTTTTGTTTACAATACTTTCCTGAGCCATAGATACCCCAAGCTCCGTTCCCTTTACATAATATAATATTGTATTGTTTTTCCCATCATGTTTTTCTTCTCCTGTTATACCATCTTTAACTACTCCTATAACATTTACTGGTGTTTCATACCAAGTAAGTTCTTTATCTTTAAGAAAACCTTCTAAAGTATCTAGCCATATATTTTTCGAATAATAACTGGCCGTGTTATCTATATCATCAGCATCATCCTTACCAACCCATACCATCATAAGGGCCTCCGGATTATATCCACAAACCCAAGAATCAGTATTAGTAGTTCCCGTTTTAAGTGCGTACTTGCGGCTCATTTTAGAAGCAAGTGATAAAGCAGTAGGGGTCGTATAATCAGAGAAAACCGAATTAGTAGTCCCCGTTAAAAGTTCATTTAAAATATATACATCATTACTATTAAAAACATAGTTGTGTTTTTCTTTAAACTCATAAAGTAAATTACCATCATTATCATATACCTTTTTAATAAAATGTAGTTTCTTTTCATCACCACCACTAGCCAAAGTTGTATAACCAGTTGCAAAGTCTAGCATATTTAATTCACTTGTTCCTAAAGCAAGTGATGGTACACTAGTTAACTCTTCTTTAATACCAGCTTTATGTGCTATATTAACAAGCACATCAGTTCCTAAAAACAAATGCGTTTTAACCGCATAAATATTATCTGAAAAAGCCAAAGCTGCTGCCATAGTAATATCTTTATTCGCATATATATCATTATAATTTCTTGGCGAATAAAACTGATTATTAGAAAAAGAAAATGTAGTTTTCTCACTCTTAAAAGTCGAAGATGATACCATGCCTTGTTCTAAGGCTGCATAATATAAAAATGGTTTCATTGTACTTCCTACCTGTCTTTTTGACTTAGTTGCTCTGTTATATTGACTTTTTGCATAATTAAGTCCACCTGTTAAAGCCATAACCCCACCATCTTTTGGGTTTACAATCACACTTGCTATTTGTAAATCATCTTGATTACCCATCATCTTTAAAATAGAATTTTCCATATTCTCCTGAGCATCCCGGTCAAATGTCGTATATATTTTAAGTCCACCTGAATCAATTAATGACTTAGGAAACTCTTTAATACTTTCTAATTCTTCTAAAACGGCATCTTGATAATACATAATCATTTGTAAATTTTCTTCTCCACGACTACCATAAACCGTTATTTTATCATTAAAAAGACTTTTATATTGTGTTTCACTTAAATAACCATTTTTATACATAGACTCTGCAACAACCATAGCTCTTTTAATACAAGCATCATAATCACTTACTGGATTATAATTACTAGGGTTCTTTGGAATACCTGCGAGCATTATAGCTTCTTCCAAGGTTAAATCTTTACTACTTTTTTGAAAATAATATCTACTAGCATCTTCAATTCCATAATTGCCTTCTCCATAATTTATGGTATTTAAATAACCTTCTAAAATAGCGTCCTTACTATAATGCACCTCTAGTTCAATTGTTAAAAATGCTTCTTCAATCTTTCTTTTCCACGTCTGTTCAAAAGTTAAAAACAAGTTCTTTATATATTGCTGCGATATAGTAGAAGCCCCAACTCTAGTATTATAACGAATATTACTAGTTAAAGCTTTTAAAATTCTTAAATAATCAAATCCTTGATGTTTATAAAAATTCTTGTCTTCTACACTAACAACGGCATGTACAAGATCTGGTGATATATCATTTAAACTAATCCAATCATTAGAACCACTTCCTTGATACATTAAATTCTCATCTTTATCATATATAAACACTTTACCAGCATTTTTAAGTTCCAATTTTGGAGAAAAAAAAGCATACACATAAATACCTAAAACTGCTACTATAATAGCTAAAAAAAGAAATAAACTAAATTTAAAAACTTTCTTCATGTCTTCCACCTATCATTTAATATGAGTAATTATAAAAAAAATATAAGTTAAAAATATGTGAAATATCATCTATAAATAAAACTAGTAAAGAACCACTAAAAAACTAATAGACATTATGATAATATTTTGGTACAATGTACGCGTTAAAAAAAGAGGTGAGTTTATGCACAAACTAACTTTATATAAAGGAGAAGAAGTAGTATTAAATCAAAAAGTAAAAGTAGACAAAATCAATAATTTACTTAAATTTAATTTAGAAGATTGTATAACTACTATTGATTTAGAAAGAAAAATATTTACAAGAGAAAATGAAGAATACATATTTTTATTAGATATCCAAGAAGAGAAATGTGAAATCAAATTAAAAAAAGAAGATTACCTATTGCAAGTAAATGTAGAATATGCTATTCTTTTGAAGAATCAAAATGAATTAAAACTGAACTATCTAATTGAAACCGATGATAATCCTATGTCTTTGGTTATTAGAAAGGACGAATAATATGGTAACAGATAATATAAAAGAAAGATTAACAAGTGTTTTAGAAAAGTTAAATTATAATACTAACTACAATGAAATAATTTTATCTAATCGTAAGGATTTATGCGATTATCAATATGATGGCTCTTTTAAGCAAGCTAAAGAATTGCACCTAAGTCCTATGGTTATTGGCGAAAATATTGTTAATAAATGGCAAGAACTATATCCTCGTGATGAACTAGTAAGTATCCTATTTGCCCCACCAGGCTTTATTAATTTCAAATTAAAAGATGAATATATAAATGATTTACTAAATACCATGAATAATACGCCGAAATTTGGTATCAAACTACCAAAAAAAGAAACTTACTTTATTGACTACGGTGGCCCTAATATTGCCAAACCATTACACGTTGGTCATTTAAGAAGTGCGATAGTAGGTGAATCAATCAAAAGAATAATTGAATATATGGGTTCTACTTGTATAAGTGATGTTCATCTTGGTGATTATGGTTTACAAATAGGTCAAGTAATATATGGTTTAAAAGAAGAAAATATCAAAGTAGAAGATATAACTTTATCCAAATTAGAAGAAATTTATCCAAAAATAAGTGGCTTATGTAAAGAAGATGAAAAAATAAAAACTATCTGTGCTGATATTACAAAACAAATGCAAGATGGTAATAAACTATATCAAGAATACTTTAAGAAAATAAGAGATGTTTCTGGTGAAGATATTAAAAGAATATATAAATACCTAGATGTTTCTTTCTCTCTTTGGTATGGTGAATCTGATTCATATAAATACATTGATGAATTAACAGATATATTAAATAGTAAAAACTTATTAACTACTAGTGATGGAGCAAAGATAATCAATATCAAAAAAGACACCGATACTAAAGAAATGCCACCCTTTATTTACCAAAAAAGTAATGGAGCCTATCTATATAGTACAACCGACCTAGCTACTATTTTAGAAAGAATAAAAGATTATAATCCTAATCACTTCTTATATGTAACAGATAATAGACAATCCCTTCACTTTGAATCCCTTTTTAGAGTATGTGAATTACTTGGGTTTACTAATAATAGTACTTTTGAGCATCTTCCATTTGGAACAGTAAATGGTCCTGATAATAAACCATTTAAAACGCGAGCTGGTAATGCTCCTAAGTTGGATGATTTATTTAAAGAAACAAAAGAAACATTTATTAGTACCAATGAAAAAAATAAAACCATGTCTAATAAAGACTTAGATATTCTTGTAAATGCTATTATAAAATTTGCTGATTTACAAAACAATCGTGAAAAAGACTACATTTTTGATATTCAAAAATTTTCAGAAGTAGTTGGTAAAACAGGACCATATCTATTATATACTTATACTAGAATTAATCGGGTTATAAATGGTGAACAACCACCAAGTAACACATTAAATAAGGTTATCTATAATATGGAAGATAGAAATCTTAGAATGAAAATATTAGAACTAGAAAGTATTTTAAATAATGCCTTTTATACAAGACTACCTTCAGTATTAGCAAATTATGTTTATGAACTTTGTGTAAACTTAAACGCATTTTATGAAATAAATCATATTAATAATTTAGAAGATAAAATAAAAAAAGATAATTGGTTAACTCTTTTAAAGATAGGTAATACTATATTAAAAGAAATGTTAAATTTACTAATTATTGCCATTCCAGAGAAAATGTAAGGAGAAAAAAATATGAAATTAAAAGATATTGGAAAAGAAGAGTTAGAACTAATGAGTTATAGTGATATTGCCTATAAAATATTAGAAGAAACAAAAAAGAAAATGAAAGTAACTGACTTATTCAGAACTATTTGTGATTTACTAGGTCTTACTGAGGCTGATTATGAAAGCCAAATAGCAGATTTCTTTGAACTATTAACAACTGATAAAAAATTTATTATGTTAGAAAATGGTTACTGGGATTTAAGAACACGTCATAGTGAAAAAATGGTTGTTGAAGAAGATGATGATGAATACGAAGAAGAGCTAGAAGAACCAGAACCTGTTGAAGAACAAGAAGAAGATTTAGACAACTACTATGATGAAAATAGTGATGACGATACTGGGGAAGATGATTTAAAAGATTTTGTAGTTATTGACGATATGGAAGAAAACTAATCCTAGAACGGAAGGTAAAAATGAAAGAAAGACTAGAAAATATTAAAGCTCGTTATGAGGAAATATCTGCTTTACTTATGCAAAGTGATATCATGTCCGACTTTAAAAAAGTAAGTAAATTATCTAAAGAACAAAGCGATTTAAAAGCTATTGTCTTAAAATATGAAGAATATGAACAAGCAGAAAACGCCTTAAATGAAGCCAAAACTCTTGTTAGTGATCCGGAATTAAAAGAAATGGCTGAATTAGAAATAGTTGAAAATACTGATAAACTAGAACAAATCAAAAATGAACTAGAAATAATGCTAATTCCTAAGGATGAAAATGATGGCAAAAATGTTATCATGGAAATAAGAGGTGCTGCAGGTGGAGATGAAGCTAATATCTTTGCTGGCGACTTATTAAGAATGTATACTTACTATGCTGAAAAAAATGGCTGGAAGATTGAAATAAATCATCAAATAGAAGGCACAAGTGGAGGATTTTCGCAAGTTGAATGTACTATTAAAGGTGATAGTGTTTATGCCAAATTAAAATATGAAAGTGGTGCTCATCGTGTTCAAAGAGTACCGGTTACAGAAACACAAGGCCGTGTTCACACATCTACAGCAACAGTTTTAGTAATGCCAGAGGTTGATGATGTTGACATTGAAATCAAAGAAAGTGATTTAAAAATTGACGTTTATCACTCAAGTGGTGCCGGTGGCCAATCAGTAAATACAGCTAACTCAGCAGTACGTATCACTCATTTACCAACTAACACAGTTGTAACTTGTCAAAATGAACGTAGCCAACTACGTAATAAAGATAAGGCCATGCAACTACTAAAAATAAAATTATATGATGCTCTAGAGCAAGAAAAAGAAGCTTCTGTTGGCAATGTAAGAAAAAGTAAAATTGGTACTGGTGATCGTTCTGAAAAGATAAGAACTTACAATTACCCTCAAAACCGTGTAACAGATCATCGCATTGGTTTCTCAACTATGACCCTTGATCGCGTTATGAATGGGGAACTAGATCCAATAATAGACGCTTTAATTACGGAAGACTTAAAAAGAAAACTAAAAGGAGAGTAAACTCTCTCTTTTATTAATTAGAAAAGAGGAATACTATGGCCTATAAAAAAGACATTTACATGCGTTTTATTATGTCTGACCTACAGGCAGAACAAAAGGATACAATAATAGAAAACTATGCCAGTGATATAGCAAAAGAACAACTTGTTACATTTCATGATGAAAAAGAAATATATGACTATTTTAGTGACATAAACAAAAGATTTAAAGAAGAAAACAATGCGGAAGATAAAAATAATTTCCGTTATTACACATGGTCTTCTTATACTAAGGTAAATGAATTGTTAAGAGGTACTTGGGACTATGAAATAAATGGCAAACTAACCAAGGAAACTAAAGATTCTTATCAACAAATGGCTATCCAAATGGAAAAAAGCCTAAATAAAGTTTCAGAATTACCCTCTAATATAGTCACTTATCGTGGTACTAATTTAAAAACATTTGCTACTTATAATATTAAATCACTAGAGGATTTAAAATCCCTTGAAGGTAATTATATTTATGACAACGGCTTTGTTAGTACTTCTCTTTTAGAAAGCGGCTGTATGTTCCAAAAAGAAACAACTTACTTTGGAACATATAATATTTTAGTTAAGTACATTATCCCTCGTGAAAGTAAAGAAGAGGTGCCAATCTTTAACAGTTATTACACTGATGAATCTGAATACTTAATAAATCGTGGGTCTTTAGTTAAAGTGATGGATACATTTGTCACTAATGGATGCGCTTACATTACATGTGTTTTAATACCAAGAAAACTTTGGTCAAAAGATTACAACCATCAAATGGAGTTAGAAAATGAAATTACAAGACATTAATCCAAAAGACATTACTTTACTAAAAGAAAAATATCAAAGTGCTTATCCTAAAATACTAGATAAAATAACAAAAGAAGACTATCCTATTCAATATCTAATTGGTAATGTTGATTTTTACAATATTAATGTTTTAGTTAATGAATCAGTTTTAATACCTCGTTATGAAACCGAATTTCTAGTTGAAAAAACTATTAAAAAAATTAAAGAACTAAAACTATCTAACCCTAAAATCTTAGAATTAGGTATTGGCAGTGGTTGCATATCCATTGCCTTAAAGAAGAATATTCCATGCCTAATAAAGGGTGTTGATATTAGTAATGAAGCTGTTTTAACAGCGAAAAAAAATGCTTCTAAAAATAATGTGGATGTAGACTTTGTAACCAAAGATATGCTAGAAGAAGATTACGAAGACCATGACATAATAATATCTAATCCCCCTTATGTAAGCTTATCTTGTCCAGTTAGTAAAAACACCATCTTTGAACCCCAAAACGCCATCTTTGCTCCTGATGAAGGTATGTATTTTTATCAAGAAATATTAAAGAAAATTAGTAAACTAAACATTAAACCAAAACTTATTGCTTTTGAAATTGGTTATGATGAGGCTTTAAAAATTGAACTATTAAACGAAAAATACTTAAAATATGACTGTGATATTGAAAAAGACCTTGCTGGTAAAGATAGATATGCTTTTTTAACAAAAATTGAATAAAACAATCAAAATAATAACATAAATGATTTAGGTGATAAAATGAAAAAATTAATTCCTATCTTATTTGTGTTCTTTTTAATTTATGGACTTACTAATAAAAGTGATATTCTAATACCTTCCTATGCTATTAGATTTAGAATTATAGCTAGTAGTAATAGTGATATAGACCAAGAAACAAAAATAACTATTAAAAATGATTTAGAGCCAAAACTAAATAGCCTAATGTCAAAAGCTAAAAATAGTAACGAAGCTAAGTCTTTATTAAAGGAAAATGAAACACTTATTAAAAATACTTTAGATAAATATAATGTTGATTATCAAATATCTTTAGGTAAAAACTACTTTCCTGAAAAAGAATATCAAGGTGTTAAAATACCAAGCGGCAACTACGAATCACTAGTAATAACTTTAGGTGAAGGGGCCGGTAAGAACTGGTGGTGCGTAATGTTTCCTCCCTTATGTTTATTAGAAGCTAAAGATAATGGTACAGAAAATATTAACTATAAGTTCTTTGTTAAAGAAATACTTTCTAAATATACGTCATAAAACTAATCAAGTTTAATAAAATATATTAGGTGTAGCCCATGATAATTGATATTTTCCTTATAGCCATTGCCCTTAGTATGGATACATTTTCTCTTTCTTTAGGTCTTGGTACTTACAATGTTACTAGAAAAAATAAAATTACCCTTAGTTTAATGGTTGGCCTTATGCACTTTTTTATGCCTTTACTAGGTACAATTATTGGCAGTAACATTATGGCTTTCTTTTCTTTAAATAGTAATTTATTTCTTGGTTGTATTTTGATATTTATTGCTATTAATTTAATTATTGATAGTTTTAAAAACGAATCTTTAAATTACAATATGAGTCTTATTGGTATGTTTCTATTTTCTTTTGCTGTTTCGATTGATGCCTTTTCCACTGGTCTTGCCTTATCAGCTATTACAGAGTCAAAAGTTATTGCCATGACTATTTTTTCCATAGTAAGTTTCACCTTTACTTTTATAGGCCTATCTTTGGGTTCTTTAATATATAATAAAGTTGGTAGTAAGGCAAACTTTCTTGGCTTTATATTACTTATCATTCTAGGAATCTTTCATATCTGTAAACATTAAGTCTAATATCTTTAAAATTAGTCTTTTTTCTGTTATATTATAAATTGAAAGTTTGGTGAACTTTATGCAAAAAATAAAAATACAGGGTGGTAAAGAACTAACAGGTGTTATTAATATTGGTGGAGCTAAAAATGCTGCCGTGGCCCTTTTGCCAGCTGCGATTCTCTGTGATGAAGAAACCAATATTTTAAATGTTCCTGATATAACAGATAAATTAGCTTTAATAGATATTATAAAAGTCTTAAATGGAAAAGTAAGTGAACAAAGGGGATTATTAACAATAGATGCCAGTAAAGTTATTTCCCAGGAAATAAAAAGCGAGTTATCAACCCGTCTTAGAGCTTCATACTATTTTATGGGAGCCTTGCTTGGTCGTACTAAACATGTTGAAATTCATTTTCCTGGTGGTTGCCAAATTGGTGAAAGAAAAATAGATTTTCATTTAAAAGGATTTGAAGCCTTAGGCGCTACCATAACAGAAAAAGATGATTTATATATTCTTGATGCCAAAGAACTGCATGGAGCTAAAATATACTTAGATTTTGCCAGTGTTGGCGCTACTATTAATATCATGCTTGCTGCCGTAAAAGCCAAAGGAACAACCGTTATCAACAATGCCGCCAAAGAACCAGAAATAGTTAATGTAGCAACATTTCTAAATAATATGGGGGCCAAAATAACGGGGTCTGGAACTAGTAAAATAACTATTGAAGGTGTAGATTATCTTCATGAAGCCATGATTGAGGTTATACCTGATCGAATAGAAGCTGGAACTTATATAATTGCCGGTGCCATGTTAGGTAAAAACTTAATTATCAACAATATTATTAGAGAACACTTACAAGCCTTATTTTCTAAATTAGAAGAAATAGGTATTGATATGGATATCAAAGAAAACAGTGTAGTTATTAACAAAGTAGCCAAAATGAAACCAATTAATGTAACAACCTTAACTTATCCAGGATTTCCAACTGACATAGCCCAACCCATGAGTGTTTTATTAACTCAGTGTGACGGTACAAGTATTTTAGAAGAGACAATTTATTCTAATCGTATGGGCCAAGTACCATTTCTAAATAACATGGGTGCCGACATAACTATTCAAAAAAGCACGGCTTATATAAAAGGTCCAACTCCTCTAACAGGTGAAGAAGTAATTTCTAGTGATTTAAGAGCCGGCGCTGCTTTAGTTTTAGCAGGTTTAATTGCTAATAAAACAACCATTATAAATGAAATAGACCATATCTTAAGGGGCTATGAACATATTATAGAAAAACTATCAAGGGTTGGAGCAGACATTGCTATAATAGATGAATAAGATAAAGATAATTCCATAAAATGTACTAGAGGTAACTATGAAAAAGAAAATACTAGCTACAATTTTAATTGGAATTTTTTTAACGTTTATTGTATATAAAGCTTTTTATCATGAAAAAGTAAGCATCGTAACCCTTGGTGATAACTTATCTTTGGGTTATACAGCTTATCACATAAGAGGTTATAGTTTTAATGACTATTTAAAAGATTACTACGAAAATAAAAAAATTACTTTAAAGTATATAAACTCTTTTAGTCATGAATATGAAACTACCGAAACTTTACTTTTAAAATTAGATAATAATTATACTTTAGATAATAAAGAGTCCATAACCGAGGCCATTTATTCATCAAGTGTTTTAACTATTGCTTTAGGCATGGAAGAATTAAATAGTAAAACTAAAATAACTTCTAAAGAAATAAATAATTATTTAGAAAACATGACCAAAATCTTAAAAATACTAGATATTTATAATAAAAAACAAATATTTTTAATAAGCCTTTATCCTACACATAAACTAAGTTTGAAACAAGTAAAAGAACTAAACAATAATTTAAAAGAAATATCGAGTTTATATCACACCACATTTATAGATATAACAGATATCACCACAAATAAAGATTTCTTCTTTGACAATGATAACTACGAATTAAACTATAAAGGACATAAGTACATTAGTGAAAAAATAATAAATTATTTCTAAGATATAATAGTTTCAAAGTGCAATTTTTGCACTTTGAAAAATTTAGCCAATAACTCAAACAGAACTTGCTAGCGTGATTAACTAGACATTAAGAACAACCAAAACAAAAATGCTTAAAATGCAACAAAAAGGTTTAATTACAAGAATTAATGGTAAAAGAGATGGCCAGTTGATCATAAATAGCTATAACTAATCTTTATTTTACTAAAATTTTGTCAAAACTTATAAAATATGACTTGTCTATCTAAAAAAGTATGATATAATACATTAGACGAAGAAATACTATACCAAGGACTTTGGTATGGCGAAAGGAGAGAGTAAATTGAGAGCAAATATTCACCCAGAAATGAAAGATGCTACTGTTACTTGTGCTTGTGGAGCAACATTCAAAACAAAGTCTACTAAAGAACATATCGACGTTGAAGTTTGTTCAGAATGTCATCCATTCTATACAGGACAACAAGGAAAAGCTAAAAAAGCTGGTAAAATTGAAAAATTTAACAAAAAATACAATTTGAAAGAAGAAAATTAATCTTCTTTCTTTTTTTATCACTTGTGCACATTTTTAACACATTTCTTAATTAAACTCTTTTATGGTGATGAAAAAAATGTATTTATTAACAAGAATAAAAAATATGAATATGAAAAACTTTAAAAAAACAATTAACAAAGTGTCGGCAAGATCTGGCAAAAACAAGATTTTAGTAGCTTTAGATATCATAAAATGTGGCTTAATTTACGAAGTAGGTTATACTGATTATGACATAATTCATATGGAAGAATTATCAAAAAAAGAAAGAAGTAAAAAAATTATGTCAAACACTAAGTAAAGAATTAAAAGAAATAGGCAATATTGGCTTTGACGTTTGCACTAGTGAGGAAAAATGTTTTATAATAGAAGCAAATGAATACCCAGGCCATGACCTATACATTTTGAATTACACTTTAAAAAAAGAAAGACTGTGGCCATTATTCAAAAGTATTTTATTAAAGGAGGAAAAAAAATGAAAATTTATATCGCATCAGATCATCGTGGTGTTGAACTAGAAAATAATTTAATAAATAAACTTATCGAATTAGGTTATACAGTGGAAAAATCTTTACTTGAAAACAATCCCTTAGATGACTATCCAGATTTTGCCTTTGATGTAGCCAAAAAAGTTGTGAATGATAAAAGTAGTATTGGTATAATCATCTGTGGCAATGGTATTGGTGTTTCCATCGCTGCTAATAAAGTTAAAGGTATTCGCTGTGCTAGAGTAGTAAAAAAAGAAGAAGCCTATCAAGCAAGAAATCACAATGGAGCCAATATGTTAGCTTTTGGTGGAATAAGTGTTGAAGATGCTCTTCTTATTGTAAAAACATTTATTGAAACACCATATGTAAATGAAGAAAAACACTTAAGAAGAGTAGAAAAAATCATTAGTTATGAAAATGGGGCATATTATGAATAGTAAAGTCTATTTGTATTTTATATGTACTCTTTTTTCATGTTTTGCCTTATCCGGTATCAACTTTGAAAAAATAATTAAAAAAAATCGCATATGGGAAACACGTATTCTCGTTTTATTATTAAGCCTAGCCCTAGGGTACTTAGTAGCCAAATTTATTTTAGAATTTCTATAAGAGGTCCTTATGAAAAATAAAATTCTTCTTGCTGTTGTTTTAATATTAACTATTATTTTATTTATTGTTACCAAAAATGTTAAGCAAATTTACTTTGAGCCAGTCCCAGTAAGTAATAAAACTAAAAAAATAACCGTCAATTTATTAAATGAAAGTGATGGCTCAATTAAAAATGTTAACATTGAAGACTACATCATTGGTGTTGTCGCAGCTGAAATGCCAGCATCTTTCGAGCCTGAAGCCATAAAAGCCCAAGCTGTTGCCGCAAGAACTTATGCTATGTATAAAAAAGAAACTAGAAACTTAGATTATGATTTAATTATAGGTACTAAAGATCAAGCCTATCAAACTAATGAAGAATTATTAAAAAAATGGGGCGTATCATTCTTCAAAAACTATTTAAAAGTCCGTGATGCTGTCCTAGCTACTGAAGGTGAAATACTAACATATAATGGCCAAACAATTAATGCTTTTTACTTTTCAATGAGTAATGGTTATACCGAAAATGTTGAATCAGTTTTTAAGTCCGACTTACCTTACTTAAAATCAGTACCATCAACTTGGGATAATGAATCCATTAAAAATTACGAATTTACTAAAACCATATCTAAAGAAGATTTTTGCAAGTCCTTAGAAATTCCTTGCGACAACATTAAAATAGAAAATATCCAAAAAACATCATCTAATCGGGTTGCAAGTCTCACCATTAACGATAAAACTTTTTTAGGAACTAAAGTAAGAAGTTTACTTGGTCTAAGATCCACTGACTTTACCATAGAATGCCTAGATAACGATATAAAGATTACTACCAAAGGCTATGGTCATGGAGTTGGTATGAGTCAATACGGAGCAAATGGTATGGCCAAGGAAAATCACAATTACAAGGAAATATTAAATTATTTTTATCAAAATACTGAAATATCAAAAATAAATGTATAAAAAAAATCCTTCTACTCAAAATAGAATTAGGAGGAAAATTATGAGAAAAAGAAAATTAAAAAGATTTGTATTACCAACACTTTACCTTATCATTCTAGGAGTTATGGCTTGTTCAATTACATTCTTAAGTAAAAACTTATTAAATAAGTCTGTTAATAAGGACGAAAATTATAACTATTCAATGAGTGTGTTCAATAACGAAGAAACTACTGAAGAACAACCAAAAGAAGTAGAAAAAATAATTAATCCTTACAATAGTGAATCAGTAAGTATAGCCAAAAATTATTACGACAAAAAAGAGTCCAAAGAAAGTCAAGAAAACGCTTTAATCTACTATGCTAGCACATATATGCCAAACACAGGTATATTGTATGAATCTCAAGATGAATTTGCTATTCTTGCCGTCTACAATGGTTTAGTAAAAGACATTAAAGAAGATGAAATACTAGGTACAGTTCTAACTATTGAAAACAACGAAAAATTAACTACTATCTATTATAGTATAAAAGACGTTACTGTAAAAGTTGGCGATGAAGTAAAAACTGGTGACCATATTGCTACTTCAAGTACAAGTAAATTAGAAACTTCAAAGCCAAATACTCTTCTTTTTGAAACATATGTAAATGGAACTCTTACTAATCCTAACAATGTCTTAGGAAAAAGTATGACCGAATTAAATTAATCCCTAAAGGGATTTTTTATGAATTATAAAACCTTATATTTATATGACAATATTATTGCATACATAGAAAAAGAAGAGTTAAAAGAGCAACCATTTAAATACTTAAGATGTGGTAAAATAATTGACCTAGAAAACTTTAAAATAGAATTAGAAAAGTTTTTAATCATTAAGCATTGGTTAAGTTTCTTTAAAACACCAAAATTTAAAATTATCATACCTTGCCATTACTCTAAGGTAGACAAATATCTTTTAACAATGTCGTTTAATGATTTAGGGCTGTATCCCACTTACTTTAATGAAATAGACTTATACACATTAAATAAAGATGATTTAATTTATAATGTTCACAATACTCACATAGAAATAATTTCTTCTTCAGGTGTTAAAACCATAGAAACTAGTATTTTTAAGGATACCAAAACTGCTTTAGATTACCTAATGAAACAAAAAAAGAAGAAAATAAATTTCTTTCTTATTGGCAATAACGAAATAATAGAAAGTTATGTTAAAGAAAAGTTAAGTAATACAATTTATTATTATGAAGAACCTAAAAAATATCTAATATCCCGTCTAAGTAATGATTGAGGATATTTTTTTCTTTTTCACCACTTATCGGGGTATTTTAATTTTTCTTTTATTTGTAATATAATTCAAAGGTGTAGTATTGAGATTGGGAGAGATTTTATGGTAAAAATCATTATTGTCGAAGATGACAAGGCAGTACAAGAACAAATTAAGCAAGTTGTAAGAAAAATAAGCATTCAAAAAGACATTAATTTAGATATCGCTTATTTCTCCAAGTATGATAACAATTTGCAAAAAGAATTGGAAAATACGTTGTATCCAAAAATCTATGTTATGGACATTGAGTTAGAAAACAGCATAAGTGGTATTGAAATTGCTAGTAAAATTAGGGAAAATGACTGGGATAGCGAAATTATTTTTGTAACTTGTCATGATAACATGTTTGAATCGGTACATAGGCAGATATTAGAAGTATTTGATTTTATTGAAAAATTTCAAAATATGGCCGAAAGATTAGAAAAAGATTTCAACAAGATTATCAGCAAAAAAGTCGATAAAAAAATGTTGAATATAAAAGGTAAACATGCCGATGTATCAATTTATATGAAAAATATTTTATATATTTTAAGAGATAAAGAGGAAAGAAAATCAATTATTTATACAGATACAGATCAAGTTAATTTTAAGGTTAATTATTCTTTAACAGAACTTTTAAATCTTTTGGATGATAGATTTGTTCAAACTCATAAAAGTTGTTTAGCTAACAAAGAAAGAATGATTGAAAGAAATTATGCTAAAGGTTACTTTGTTTTAAACAATGGTGAAAAGGTCGAATACCTATCTAAAAAGTATAGAAAGGAGATCGATGGAGAATGAAAGAGATAATAGTGTCATTAATTTCAATAATTATATTTCAATTTGCAGCCTTTTATGCGTTTGGAAAATTATCTGGAAGAAAAGTTCAGTTTCGCACTTACTATTCAATCTTGCTAGTCATTGTTCCTATTATACAACTAATATTGAATGCTAATGATTTAAAGGTATCAGGTAGTTTGTTAACAGTAATATATTTCTATTTTATGTATCAAAAATTATTTAAATGTACCAAAAAAGAAGCCAAGAATTATGGAATACTTGTTTGGGGTGCCTGCTTATTATATGATTTACTAATGGTACTAATTTTAACAACTTTTGGTTTGAGTAAATTCTATGAAACACATGAATTTGCTACAAAAACAGTATGTTCGCTTTCACAAATTTTAGTCATTATTTTAACGTTTAGTTCTAATATATATATTAAACATCTTAGAAAAGCCTATAATTCATTAAGTAAAATGAAAATTGATATTAAATACATTTACATGATTATAATAACATTTGTCTTTTTAAATATTTTAGAACTTAGTTACATTAGAGATAATGCCTTAGTTCGATTAACATTTATAATTGGTATGTTAGGTTTTGTTTTGATTACTGTTTTAATTTCTAAAAATTATAAAATCATGGTTTTAAAACTAACTAACAAACTATTAGAAGAAAATAATTTAACTAACAAGAAAGTTATTACTGAGTATAGTATTCTTAAACATAATTTTGAAAGCAAATTGTTAGGGATAAAAGATGTTGCAAATAAAGAAGCTAAAATCTTAATTGATGACTTATTAGAAGATACTAATTCATCAGTTTATATTAAAAATGATATTAATGCTATGCCACTTGGTATTAATGGTCTAGTTATGGGAAAACTTGCTAAGCATGAGAAAAATAACGTAAATATTTCTATAACCAATGATATAACATCTAACATTTTAGATGTTGTAAGTCCAAGAAATTATAATTTGTTTTGTGAGGCTTTAGGTGTTAGTTTAGATAATGCCTTAGAATCTGCTAAAAATACTAAAGAAAAACTTGTTTATTTAGAGTTTAAAGAAACCGATACTGAAATAAAAATAACTGTTATTAATACTTTTTCTGGTGGTGTAGATTTAGATTCTTTAGGAGAAGTTAACTATACATCAAAGAAAAAAGGGCATGGCTTAGGTTTGTATTCTCTATTTAGAAAGAACTTAAATATCAAAACTTCTATTAAGAACAACTTATTTATAAATGATATAGCTATCAAAAAAAGCCAAGCAAAAAGTGAGTAAAAGCTCACTTTTTATAATAGGTCTTTATCTGCAGTAGGTTCGTCAAGTGCAAACCACCAACAAGCAGTAGATATTGACTTAGCAAATAAATTTGCTATTCCAGATAACATATTAACTAAGAACATTAAGACCCACTCCTTTCTTTGTTAAAACTTATATTAAATAAATTTAACCCATATTTTTCACAAAATACTTATAATTATTGTACTGCATATTAAATAACTTATATAATAAAGGATTTATCGAAATACTTTCTAAGATAACTCCTAATAATATAACCTCTTTAATCATTTGACTTTCTACTGCATTAAATATCAAAAAATATGTTAATAATATTATTATTGATAACACTTTAGCTCTTACCCTTTTTTCTTTATGAATTAAGGGCCTTTTTGGTGTATCAGCAGGAGCAAAAATCAAGAATGATATAAATCCACATAGCCATAATAGAAGAGATATTTGCAATGGAAAATTAAAATATTTAATAACTAGACAACCACCAATGTACAATGGAACAGTAGTCACCCAACACTGAAAAGTTGTTTCCATGTGAATTCCAAAACCGTATAGTCTCAAACTTGAATAAACTAATATTAATAATAAATATTCACGCCATATACCAAGTATTATAGATAATATAAGCATTACCATAAATTTAGTATATGTGTTATAAAATCCTTCAAGACCATATCTTAATCTTTTTTCCTCTAGATTATCAACCTCTTTTTTTGATTTTATAAGGTCTAAGGAAGATTCAATAAACTTTTTTTTCATACCTTTTCTCCTTACAAACCAAGTTTATCAAAAATATAAAAATATAACCGTTTCCATGTATCAATAGTTTCTTTTAAAGATTAATATATAAAAAAAATATCAAAAATTATACAAAAAATGCATTTCAAGCATCAAAAACGCTATTTGAAGCAAAAATAACTCCCATAGACATATTTTTAAGATAAACTTTGATTATCGTGAGTTGAGTACGAATTATAATCTAATAAATCAAATGGCTGCAGAGTTTGAAGTTTAGTATTAAAGTAGTACGGGCGCATGATTAGTATTAAGCATAGAGCAAAATAGAAAGGGAATGATGGATTATGATGCTTAAAGGAACTGTTAAATGGTTCAATAATACGAAAGGATATGGTTTTATTGAGTATGGAAACTTAGAAGATATCTTTGTTCACTACTCAGCCATTAGAAAAGATGGTTACAAATCATTAAGAGAAGGAGAAATAGTAGAATTTAAATTAATAGAAACAACTAAAGGGTTACAAGCTATTGATGTTGAAGAAGTATATTGTACTGTCAACTAAAAGAAAAAAATGTGAATAAAGCTACAATTCGTAGTTTTTTTCTTGTCTTTATGCTAAAATAATCATAAGGAAGGTGATAGAATGAGAATTGACATAAGAGGGGATAAAATTAAAATAACTGAAGGAATGAAAACGCAAATTGAAGAGAAAATTGGCCACTTGGATAGTTACTTTAAAGAACCTGAAAGCCTAAAAGCTTACGTTGTAGTAAGAGTGAAAAATAATGAGGATATTATTGAGGTAACCGTGCCAACACCAAAATTTACACTTCGTAGTGAAACAAGTGATAAAGACTTTTATGCAGCCCTTAATACTAGCATTGACAAATTAGAAAGACAAATAAGAAAAAATAAAACTAAATTAAAAAAGAAATTTAAAGATGCTTTAAAATATGAAATGATTGATATGGAAATAGAAGAAGAACAAGTTTCTAATATTACTAAAAGAAAAGAATTAACACTTCATTTAATGGATGAAGAAGAAGCAGTTTTACAAATGGAATTACTAGGCCATGATTTCTATATCTTCAAAAATAGTGACATTGATAACGTTTCAGTAGTTTACAAAAGAAAAGATGGCGAATACGGCATTATTAATACAAAATAAATAAAAAAACAAAAATATTCACTAAAAAGTGAGTATTTTTTTATGACTTGATAGAATTATTCTTTTTTTGTCCAGACTTTTGTGCTAAAATATCCATTATGGAGGTTATATTTATGGGATTATTTAGAAAACTAATAGATTCAGAATATAAAGAATTAAAAAGATTTGAAAAAATTGCAAATGAAATAGTTGCTAAAGATAGTGAAATGTCCGCTCTTAGTGATGAAGAATTAAAAAATAAAACACAAGAATTTAAAGAAAGACTAGAAAAAGGAGAAAGCCTAAACGATTTAGTGGTTGATGCCTTTGCAGTTGTTCGTGAAGCAGATTATCGTATTTTAGGTGAAAAACCTTACTTTGTCCAAATTTTAGGTGGACTTGCTATTCACTATGGCAATATTGCTGAAATGAAAACCGGTGAAGGTAAAACTTTAACTGAGACAATGCCTGCTTACTTAAATGCATTAGATGGTAAAGGTGTACATATTATTACTGTTAATGAATTTTTAGCAAAACGTGACTCAGAATGGATGGGTAATATCTTTAGATTTTTAGGCTTAAGCGTTGGTCTTAACACTCGTGAAATGAATGTCTTAGAAAAACAAGCGGCTTATAATTGTGATATTTTATACTCAACTAATAATGAAATTGGTTTTGATTACTTAAGAGATAATATGGTTGTTCATAAAGAAGATCGTGTACAAAGACCACTTAATTTCTGTATTGTTGATGAGGTCGATTCAATATTAATTGATGAAGCAAGAACACCATTAATTATTTCTGGTGGCAAACAAAATTCTAAAAACTTATATATGGATGCTGATAAAGCAGTTAAAAAATTGGTAGATGAGGAAGATTATCAAGTTGATAACAAAACTAAAAATGTTTCTATAACAGAAGCTGGTGCTGCTAAATTAGAAAAAATATTTCATCTAGACAACTTATATGATTATGGAAACTCTGCTTTAGTTCATCATATTAATAACGCTTTAAAAGCAAACTATGGTTTTAAAAAAGATGTTGATTATGTTGTTGATGCTGGGCAAATTATCATTGTAGATCCTTTTACTGGTCGTTTAATGCAAGGACGTCAGTATAGCGAAGGTCTTCACCAAGCCATCGAGGCTAAAGAAGGCGTTAAAATAAATGAAGAAACTCAAACAATGGCTACAATTACATTCCAAAACCTATTTAGAATGTACAATAAACTATCTGGTATGACAGGTACAGCTAAAACTGAAGAAGAAGAATTTAGAAATATATATAACATGTATGTAATTCAAATTCCAACTAATAGGCCTGTTATTCGTGAAGACTTAGCAGACCTTGTTTACTCAACTGAAGAAGGAAAATATACTGCCATAGTAAAAACTATTAAAAAAATACATGAAACTGGACAACCTATCTTAGTAGGTACTATATCTGTTGAAAATAATGAAAAGTTATCTGCATTACTAAAAAAAGAAGGTTTAAAACATGAAGTGTTAAATGCTAAGAACCATGCTCGTGAAGCAGAAATAGTTGCTCTAGCAGGTGAAAAAGGCGCTATTACAATTGCTACTAATATGGCTGGTCGTGGTACTGACATTAAATTAGGCAAAGGTGTTAAAGAATTAGGCGGATTATGTGTAATTGGTACAGAACGTCATGAATCACGTCGTATAGATAACCAATTACGTGGTCGTGCTGGTCGTCAAGGAGACCCTGGTATGAGTCAATTCTTTGTCTCATTTGAAGATGATTTAATGCGTAGATTTGGTACAGATAAAGTAAAAAATATGGTTATAGCTTTAGGCATGGTAGGCGATCAAGCAATTCGCTCTAAATCTCTTACTAAGTCAATTGAATCAGCTCAAAAGAAAGTTGAAGGTAACAACTTTGATATGCGTAAAAATCTTCTTGATTATGATAATGTTGTAAATGAACAAAGAAGAATCATTTATGAACAAAGAAATACAATTATTGATAACGAAAGTATCCATGATTCAATTAAAGAAACATTTAGAAATACCATTGAAGATTTAGTTACAGCTCATTCTAAAGAAGGTAAAATTACTGAAGATGATTTAAAGGAAATAATTGAATATGTTAATACTAATTTCTTGAAATCTACAAAAGTTAAAGAAAACGATTTAAAAGATTTAGATGAAGGTAAATTAATTGAGTACTTATCAACAATGATTAATGATGATTATGAACTTAAAATAAAAGATGCTCCTAACTTTGAAGAATTTGAGCGTGCTATATCACTAAGAATAATAGATTCACTATGGGTAGAACACTTAAATGCTATGGAAGGTTTAAAGGAAGGTATTTTCTTAAGACAATATGCTCAAACCAATCCATTACAAGCCTATACAATGGAAGGATATGATATGTTTGAAGACCTTTTAAATAGAATTGATGACACAATAGCACAATTCTTGTTAAAGGCCAACATTGAGCAAAATACTGAAAGAAAACAAACTGTCAAAGGAAAAACTAATGAAACAGAAGGCGAAGAGCCAAGAAAACCTATAAGAAAAGAAAAGAAACCTGGTCGTAATGACCTATGTAGCTGCGGCAGTGGTAAAAAATATAAAAATTGTTGTGGAAAGTAGCATAAAATAAGGAAATATTTAAAATTAAAAAAATATTAAATTGGTTCGATTTTTTGAACTTGTTCACAAAATATTAAAAATATGTAGTGAAATAAAGGTGTGAACAAAAATAATTTGCGGACAATTAAAATTTATGATATAATATGCTACAAATCAGTGACGAAGAAATATTAATTAGTTAAGCATAAAAGTGAGCTTGGTATAGTGTGAACAAGTTATGATACTATTTAATTCCTATCTTCAGAGTGAAATGAAAACATTTCCGGTAAATAGCCGTTATCAAAATTAAGTAAAATAAAAGGATGGCACCGTCTTAATGACTCCTTATGTGCTATTCTTTTTTGTTTTAAAGAAAGGGTGAATAAAATGAGATTAAGTAGATTAAATATTAAAAAGATTAATCTAAATGATATTGATAGTGATTACTCTGGCCAAAATATTTTGATGAAATTAGGAGAATTATATCAATTTGAAAGTGGTATTTATGGTTATGGTAATTTATGGACAAAATTAGAAAGAACAGTTGAAAATGTCATCATTGAGGAATTAGATAAGGCAGGATGTATTCAAGTAGAATTTCCAAAACTTCAACCAAGAAAAATATGGAATCAATCAGGCAGATGGGATACCTATACAAAAAATGGAGATATAATGTTTACAATAAAAAATAATTTAGGTGAATATGGACTTGCTCCAACTGCAGAAGAATGTGCTACTTTATTTGGCGCCAATAGATTATCTTCATATAAAAATTTACCAGCCATTTATTATCAAATAGGTGAAAAATTTAGAAAAGAAATCAGAACTAGAGGTTATTTATTTAGACCAAGAACTTTTGTTATGATGGATGCTTATTCATTTGATAAAACTGAAGAAGATATGCAAAAGACATATGAACTAATGCATCAGGTATATTTAAATATATTTAAAAGATTAGGCATCAAAATTATACCAACCGTTAGTGATAATGGTGTTATAGGTGGAAAAGTTGCAGAAGAATTTCAAGCAATTACAAATTTAGGAGAAGATAAAACTCTTTATGATGAAAAAAATAATATTGGTATTAACAAAGAAGTTTTAGAATTTGAAAATAAGGATGAATATCTTAAACAATTAGGAGTAAGTGATATTGCTGGTTTAAAAGAATATAGTACTGTTGAATTAGGAAATAATTTCCAACTTGGAGCAAAATATTCTGATAGTATGGGACTTTTCTATATGGATGAAAATAATGAGAAAAAACCATATTATATGGGATGTTATGGAATTGGTTTAGGAAGAATAATTGCTTGTTTAATAGAAAATAATATTATTAAAGAAAAAGATAAAATTAAAGGTTTTGCATTACCATATGATATAGCCCCTTATAAAGTACAAATAATATATAATGAAAATAATAAAGAAGAAGGAGAAAAACTATATAATTACTTACTTCAAAATAATATTAATGCAATAATTGATGATAGAGAAAATTTAAATATTGGAAATAGAATAAATGATGTTTATGTTTTAGGAACACCAAAAATGATTATATTAGGTACAAAATTTGATGGAATTAATTATGAAGTAGAAGATACAAAAACAAATAAAAAAGAAATTGTTAACATAGATAACATAATAAATATATTAAAATAGTAAGAGGAGACAATTAATATTGTGTCTTTTTTAATAAGATTTAATTTGGTCGAATCGAGCAAATTGCTTGTTTAATAATATAAAAAATAGAATAATGTCTGTTATAAATTAACTAAAAATATTTTGAAAAGGAGGATAAAACATGGATAATAAATTAATTGGAAATGAGAAAAATATTTTGTTTTATAATGATGAAGAAGGCAATACAAAAGTAGAAGTACTATTAGAAAATGAAGATGTTTGGTTAAATGCCGATGCCTTATCAATACTTTTTAATATTGATAGAAGTGGGATTGTAAGACATATTAACAATATTTATAAAGATGAGGAGTTAGATGAAAATAGCACGTGTGCAAAAATTGCACATATGGGTAATGATGGCAAACAAGTTTATAATAAAAAATATTATAATCTTGATATGATTATTTCTATTGGTTTTAGGGTTAACTCTAAAAAAGCAATTAAATTTAGAACTTGGGCAAATAAAATAATTAAAGAGTATATGGTACAAGGTTTTGCGTTAAATGATGAAAGATTTTTAAAAGCAATAAATTCTGATCAAGAGTATTTTAAAAGACTACTTGAAAGAATTAAATTAATTCGTACAAATGAGAGAATGTTTTATCAAAAAATTACTGATATATTTGCTGAATGTTCTATTGATTATGATAAAAATAGTGATACTGCAATAACTTTTTATAAAACTATTCAAAATAAATTTCATTATGCAATTACTGGAAACACTGCTGCTGAAATAGTTTATAAAAGGGTAGATTCTAAAAAGAAAATATGTGACTTACTACCTGGGAAAATTCACCTGATGGGAAGGTTTTGAAATCTGATGTAATTATTGTCAAGAACTATTTACATGAACAAGAAATTAAAAATTTAAATAATTTAGTAAACTTATTTTTGGATATTGCTGAAAATAATGCAGAGAGAAATATAACAATGTATATGGAAAATTGGAAAAATGAAGTAGAAAATGCCCTAAAAGTTTTCCATTATGAAGTTTTAGAGGGAAAAGGAAAAATCTCACATAAACAAGCAGTCGAAAAAGCAGAAAATGAATATGAAAAATATAAAGTTATACAGGATAAGAATTATGTGTCAGATTTTGATAGACTATTAAGTGAAACAAAGCAAATTGAAAATAAATAAATTGCACATCGGATAAAAAAACAAAAATTGATGTAATCATATTAGATGAACGGATGTGGACAATGTCCACAAGAAGTCCACATTAGAGAAATACTTATAGTACAGATAATATCATAAATACAAATAATATAGATGTTACTTAGTCTGATAAACAAGGAAATTCGAATAATACTATAAGTATAAATAATACTGATAATATGGGAGCATCCACTAGCTGCGGCAGTGGTAAAAAATATAAAAATTGTTGTGGTAAATAAAAATATCATTTAAATACAAAAGTCATCTATAACTGATGGCTTTTTGTGTGGTCGAGTTCAAGAAAAAGCAAATAAAAAAACACTTGTTATTTTTACGTTGATAATGTAATATGTATATGATATAATAAATAACAAATGATATTTATTTTTGGGGAGGATAACTATGGCGAGAACTATATCGTTTACAAAAGAACAAATACTAATGAAAACCAAAGAATTTATAAGTCAAAAAGGAATAGAGCAGTTAAACACAAGAGAATTAAGCAAATTTATTGGTTGTTCTACTCAACCTTTATTTAGGACTTTTAATAGTATGGATAACTTTAAAATCGAATTAAAAAAATACTTGCATGATTATTACAATGAATTTATAACTAAAATAGTTAATAAAGAAGACTACTTATTCACTATAAGTTACGCTTATGCCCTATTTGCATATAAAGAATCTAATATTTTTAAGGCGTTATTTATGAGTGATTTGGGTGGTACAAGAACAATAAAAGAGGTATTAAATTCACCTCAAAACATTGCTACCATAAAATCAATTCCTAAGCGTTATGGTTTAACGAAAACCCAAGCAGAAGAGCTTTATATAACCGTTAGATTTTACACTCATGGATTATCATGTCAAATTGCTTGTAAAAGTATTACAATAGATGAAAAAGAGATAAAAGTCTTAATAAATAACGTTATAGAAAAATTAAAGGATGTGATATAAATGAAAGAAACTGTTAGGAATTTAAAAAAAGTATATAGTTATGGTAAAGAATACAAAAGTGCTTTAATATTTGAAACAATTGGTTCAATACTAGGCATTATAATCGGAATTTTATTGCCAATTTTAGCAGCAAATCAAATAGTATATTTAACAGATAATAATTGGACACAATTGATACTCATGAGTTTAATTATTTTTGTGACAGGATTAATTAGCGCTTCTAAAACAGTTCTTATAAGAAAAAATACTCAAAAATTTACAGTTGGAGTAACTGAAAAATTGCAAAAATCACTTAGTGCTGAGATATTGAAAATTACGCAAACAGATCTTGACAATCATTCCAGCGGTGTTTTTGTACAAAGAATGACTAGCGATACAGATGAACTAGCAAATATGTTTACAACTGGTTATGGAAGATTAATTGGCATTATTTCTAGCATAGGCGTATTTATTTCGGTATTTATTATTAATAAGTATATTTTTATGTTTTATCTTTTAGTTTCTATTATATTAACTATGCTTCATTTATCAAAATCACAGAAAATTAATAAATTAGACAAAGAAAAAAGAAAAGCTCAAGAAAAAGTAACTGGCTTAACAAGTGAGTTGGTAAGAGGAACTAGGGACGTTAAAATGTTAAATGCCAAAAATAGTTTCATTAACATTTTAAATGAAAATATTAAATCAAAAAATAAAAAGTATCTAGATATGCGAAACGTGGATATTTTTTACAATTTTTTTATTGATACTTTAAGAGAATTATTTCAGCTTATATTAATAATTATACTTATATATTTAATTAGCATAAACAGTTTAAGCGTAGCGATGAGCATTGCCTTATTTTCTTATAGAGATAGAGTTATGCAAAACTTTATGGCTAGTATTTCAGATTTATTGGAAGAAATAAATCGCTTCAACTTGTCATTTGAAAGAGTTTTTTCACTGCTTGATAACAAAGTATTTGCTAAAGAAATTTTTGGAAATAAGCATATAAATAAAATCAATGGCGATTTTGAGTTTAAAAATGTTACATTTTCATATGATAATACTCAAAATGTATTAGATAATATTAGTTTTAAAATCGAGGCAAATAACACCGTTGGCTTTGTAGGAAAAAGCGGTTCGGGTAAAACTACAATATTTAGTTTGTTATGTAAAATGTACAATGTTAACTCAGGGGATATTTTAATTGATGGAATTTCTATCAATGAATTAGATGAAGATTCGATAAGAGGAAATATAACAATTATATCGCAAAATCCATATATATTTAATATGAGCATTACCGATAATATGAAATTAGTTAAGGAAAATGTATCACTTGAAGAAATAAAAGAAGCTTGTCATTTAGCATGTCTAGATGATTACATTGAAAGTTTACCAGAAAAATATGATACTGTTGTTGGTGAGGGTGGTGTAACTTTATCAGGAGGACAAAGACAAAGACTAGCAATAGCAAGAGCCCTAATTCAAAAAACAGAAATCATTTTATTTGACGAAGCAACAAGTGCGTTAGATAATGAGACACAAGCAAAAATACAAGAAGCCATTACTAATTTAAAAAATGACTATACAATTATGATTATAGCACATAGGTTTTCAACCATTTTAAATTGCGACAAAATATTTTATATAGAAGATGGCAAGATTATTGATTCTGGTAGTCATTATGAATTGCTAGAAAAATGTTCAAAATATAAGCAACTATACGAAGCAGAGATTAGTAAATCATCAAAAGCCGTTATTTCATAATACACAAAAAACTAGTAAAAAAATCATATTAATGTATAATATTTGTTGAAAGGCGATAAATATGGAAAAAAAGTTAATTTCTGACATTTGTGAAAATTTATACAGAAAATGCTTAGAAGAAATACCTCAGTTCAAAGAAGGAAAAATCTACTGGATTTTAAATGGCTCAGTTTTATGTAATATTTTAGGAAATGTCAAAAAAATCGATGATGAATTAGTTTCACCAGAATTGAACCAATTGTTTAAAGATTTTGTTAGAATACCAAAAGGTGATATTGATATTTGTTATAGACCTGTAAGACCATATAAATTTGATTTAAATTCAAATGAAGCAAGAAAATTTTATGAAATTTCTAAAGAGCAAAGAACATATAATTTTGTTGATTCAAATGATGAACTAGATGATGATATAATCATTACATTATCGTGCTATGAAACAGAAAATGGCTTAAGATTCTATGCAAAAAAGCCACAATATATATTCTTATACAAATTTAGAGAACTTGTATCAGAAAACATTGATGAAATAATTAATGCTAATTTAGAATTAATTAATTTAAAAAACAAAAATATAATTAATGATACAATAAAATTGTTTGCAATATCCAAATATTTTTATGGATATGAAAACACTAAAAATATGGTAATAGATAATTTATATTTGATTTCAAATAAATTAATGAAATTAAGAGTTAACAATGAGCAAGATTATTACAATATTATCGATAAGGCATTTGTGATAATAAATCAAAAAAGCCGAATAAAATAAAATAAATATATTATAATCTATTATTACTATTGCAAAGTAAAAATGTAAGAATTGTCAAAAATCATTAACATTTTTTTAAATTATATAATAAATATAAAAGAATTAAGTATATTTAAAGTAATATTTGATTAAATTGAACAGTAATTTGAGCAAAAAACGTCAAAATTTCAAAAAAACGAAAAAAACAGTTGCATTTACATTTTAAGTAGTGTAGAATGTAAAACGTACTTGAGGAAAATGTGTAAAGTGAGTTTTGTAAAAAAAGTTTTATTTTGATAGATAATATCAAGAAAACGAAAAAATTAAAAAAAAGAAAAAAATGTCAAAAAATCTATTGACATTAAGAACTGATTTTGATAAACTCATATTGCACTTGACAAAAGTGCTTAAGAAAACGTTCTTTGAAAACTAAGTAAAAAAGTCAATTTGAGTAGCTTAGATTAAACTAAAATAAAAGATTTTTATTGAGAGTTTGATCCTGGCTCAGGATGAACGCTGGCGGCATGCCTAAGACATGCAAGTCGAACGAGAGGGCCCAAGGAGAGA
>OIYP01000240.1_pt1 | contig 38159 bp, 50 predicted proteins | sample 1588261 | NCBI WGS metagenome assembly OIYP01 (sample SAMN03283293) | human gut metagenome | biome: human-associated habitat; material: feces | host: Homo sapiens | place: Peru | collected 2012 | reverse complement strand
CTTAACATAGACCTTTACTTTACGGAGGCCTGCATCAAACGCTGTCTTGGCAGCATCCTCTGCTGCAACCTGAGCTGCATACGGAGTGTTTTTCTTAGAGCCTCTGAAGCCGCTCTTACCAGCTGAAGACCAGCTGATAACCTGGCCAACATTGTTTGTGAGAGCGATGATAACGTTATTGAAGGTTGATGAAATATGTGCTTCACCAGTAGCTTCAACTTTTACAACTCTCTTTTTTGCTGTTGTTGTCTTCTTTGCCATAATTCATCAAGATTTATTTGGTTGCTTTCTTCTTGTTTGCAACGGTCTTCTTCTTACCCTTTCTTGTGCGGGCATTGTTCTTGGTGCTCTGGCCACGTACAGGAAGTCCGATACGATGACGGATTCCTCTGTAGCAACCGATATCCATCAGTCGTTTGATGTTCATCTGGACGGAGGAACGAAGCTCACCCTCGATCTTGTACTCCTCGGTGATGAGGGTACGGATAGCGGCGACCTGCTCGTCGTTCCATTCACCGACCTTGATGTCGTAATCGATTCCGCACTTCTGGAGAATCTCTCTCGCGGAGCTGCGGCCGATACCGTAGATGTAGGTAAGACCTATCTCACCTCTTTTGTTGTTCGGTAAATCAACACCGGCTATTCTTGCCATAATTTATCTTTGACTTTATTTGTTTTACAAACTACTGTTATCCCTGGCGCATCTTGAACTTAGGGTTCTTCTTGCAGATGACATAAAGACGGCCTTTGCGTCTGACGATCTTGCAATCTTCGCTGCGCTTCTTGATGGATGTTTTGACTTTCATATCGTGAATATTTTTATTTGTACCTGAAGGATATTCTTCCCTTTGTCAAATCATAAGGTGAAATTTCAACCCGCACCTTGTCTCCAAGGAGGATGTGGATGAAATTCATTCTCATCTTGCCGGAGATGTTGCAGAGAAGGACGTGACCGTTCTCAAGCTCCACCTTGAACATCGCGTTAGGAAGAGTCTCGATCACTTTTCCGTCTTGTTCTATCGCTACTTGTTTGGACATTGAAAAAACACTTTAAAATTTACCAGTACTTTCAATATAATCAAATGTTGACAGTTGTTCCGCCTTGCCTTTACGAACAACAACCGTAAGCTCATAGTGAGCCGCGTTCCTGTGGTCGGAAGTGTGTACAGCCCAACCATTTCTGGCCACATACACTCCTCTGCCGCCTGCATTGATCATTGGTTCGATGCAGATGACCATTCCATCCACAAGCCTGCACCCGTGACCCTGACGTCCGTAGTTCGGAACGCCCGGAGCCTCGTGCATCTCCTTCCCGAGACCGTGTCCTTCAAGTTCACGGACCACCGAGAAGCCGAATGACTCGGCGTACGATTGCACCGCGTGTCCGATGTCACCAGTCCTGTTGCCGGCGACCGCAGCCTCGATGCCCTTGTAGAGCGAAGCCTTGGTCACATCCATAAGCTTCCGGGTCTCGGCGTCCACTTCCCCGACAGGGAAAGTGTAAGCCGAATCACCGTTATAGCCTTTGTACAGGGTGCCTATGTCGGCGGTCACGATGTCGCCCTCCTTAAGGACATAGTCCGACGGGAAACCGTGGACAACGACATCATTGACTGATGTACATATCGCGGCGGGAAAACCCTCGAATCCAAGAAAACTAGGAATGGCTCCGTTGTCACGGATAAAAGTCTCGGCCACCTCATTCAACCTCGCGGTTGTCACACCCGGGGCGACCACCTTACCGACTTCCGCCAATGTCTTTGAGACAAGTATGGCATTCTCGCGCAAGAGCTCGATTTCCTCTTCTGTCTTAGGCTTAACCATCAATCCTGTTGATTATCAAAATTACATTCCTGAGCGTCCGCTGATACGTCCGGTCTTCATCAGACCGTCATAGTGACGCATCAGAAGATAACTCTCTATCTGCTGAAGTGTGTCAAGGACAACGCCCACGAGGATCAACAGTGAGGTACCACCATAGAAGCTTGCGAACTGATCCTGAACACCCATAATCCTGGCGAATGCTGGGAGAATGGCGATGATGGCGAGGAATATGGAGCCAGGGAGAGTCACCTTTGACATAATGGAGTCAAGGTAGTTGACCGTGGCCTTTCCAGGCTTCACGCCAGGGATGAATCCACCGTTCTTCTTCATATCTTCAGCCATCATAGTAGGGTTTACCGTAACGGCTGTGTAGAAGTATGTGAAGATGACAACGAGGAATCCGAAAATCAGGTTATACCAGAATCCGGTGTAGTTGCCGAGAGTGGCGGCGAGGCCTCTGGTCGCGTCGAAGCGGGAGAACAGAAGCGGGAACAGCGTCAACGCCTGGGCGAAGATGATAGGCATAACGCCGGCGGCATTGATCTTCAGAGGGATGTACTGACGCACACCACCATACTGTCTGTTACCGACAACTCTCTTTGCATACTGGACAGGAACCCTTCTGACACCCTGTACAAGGGCGATTGTCGCCACGATGACAAGGAACCAGATGATAAGCTCGACGATCAGGGCGATAGGACCGCCACCGGTCGTTGTGCTGAGCTTGGTACCAACCTCGCTGACAAGAGCGAAAGGCAGACGGGCCACGATACCGATCATAATGATCAGGGAGATACCGTTGCCGATGCCTCTGTCTGTGATCCTCTCACCAAGCCACATCACGAACATTGAGCCGGACATCAAAATGATGGTCGCCACAAGGTTGTACATAAACCTGCTCCAGCCGAGCTGGGTCTCCGCGAGGAACGCGGCTCCCGGGATCTGGCTGTGGATGGAAGCTATGTACGCAGGGCCCTGGATGCAGAGGATGAGGATGGTAAGGTACCTGGTGAGCTGATTCATCTTCCTACGGCCGCTTTCGCCCTCCATCTGGAGTTTCCTGAAGTAAGGGACGAACATACCGAGAAGCTGAATCACGATTGAAGCGGAGATGTAAGGCATAACTCCCAACGCGAAGATGGAAGCGTTGCCGAAGGCACCTCCGGAGAACATATTCAACAGACCGACGAGGCCCTGCTGGGTGCTGTCCTGAAGGGAAGCGAGCAGGGTCGTGTCGATACCCGGCAGCACGATGAAGCAACCCAACCTGTAGACCAGGATGAGAAGGAACGTGTAGCCGAGTCTCGTACGGAGTTCCTCGATCTTGAAAATGTTCTTTATTGTCTCAATAAACTTCTTCATCGTTATTTGCCGATTACAATTGTCTTACCACCGGCGGCTTCGATCTTTGAGACAGCTGAAGCGGAGAAAGCGTCAGCGGTTACAGTGACAGCAGCGGTGATCTCACCGTTGCCAAGAACCTTAACGAGTTCCTTAGCGTCGGCAAGTCCTGCGGCCTTGATGTCCTCAAGTCCGATCTCCACCTTGCCAAGCTGCTCGGAAAGGGCCTGGATGGCAGCCACATTGACCGCCTTGTACTCAATTCTGGTCGGGTTCTTGAATCCGAACTTAGGAACACGTCTCTGAATAGGCATCTGACCACCCTCGAAACCGATCTTGTGTTCATAGCCGGCGCGGGCCTGTGCTCCCTTGGTACCACGGGTGGAAGTACCACCCTTACCGGAACCCTGACCGCGGCCAAGACGCTTGCTGTTATGAGTCGCACCTTTTGCAGGCTTCAAATTTTCCAGTTTCATCTCTTCGTCCTCTTAATTAATTTCTTCAACTTCAACGAGGTGACGGATCTTGGCGAGCTGGCCTTCTGTCACCGGAGTCTTCTCGACCTCCACGGTCTGGTGCATCCTGCGGATTCCAAGTGTGGTCAGATTAGCGATCTGCCTCTTGGTGCATCCGTTTTTGCTTCTTACCTGTGTTATCTTAAGTTTTGCCATAACTGTGTGTCCTCCTAACCGTTAAATACTTTGCTCATAGGAATTCCACGGAGACCGGCCACTGTGTAGGCATCCCTCATCTGGGTAAGAGCGGCAACCGTAGCCTTGACAAGGTTGTGAGGGTTGGATGAACCCTTGGACTTTGCAAGCACATTCTGGATACCGGCAGACTCAAACACAGCACGCATAGCGCCACCGGCCTTCACACCGGTACCAGGAGCCGCAGGCTTCATAAACACTACAGAACCTCCGAACTTGGATTCCTGCTCGTGAGGAATGGTCGTGTTGATCACAGGGATCTTCACAAGGTTCTTCTTAGCGTCCTCGACACCCTTCGCGATGGCTGCTGTTACCTCATTGGCTTTTCCAAGACCATAACCAACAACGCCGTTCTCGTCACCCACTACCACGATGGCGGCAAAGCGGAAGTGACGACCACCCTTAGTAACCTTGGTTACTCTCTGGATGGCGACCAGTCTGTCTTTCAATTCAAGATCAGAAGTCTTTACTCTTTTAACATTTGTATTTGCCATAGTCTTTCAATTAGAATATAAGGCCACCTTCACGGGCAGCGTCAGCCAAACTTTTAACCCTACCGTGATAGAGGTAACCTCCACGGTCAAAAGAGATGGTGGTGATTCCCTTCTCCTTGGCACGCTCTGCGATCGCCTTTCCGACAATGGCTGCTGCCTCGATTCCATTCTTGCCCTTGCACTCAGCGGCAAGAACCTTGTCATTGGAAGCGGCGGCGACGAGCGTCACGCCTTTCTGATCGTCCACAACCTGGACGTAGATCTGCTTGTTGCTTCTGAAGACAACCATTCTTGGCCTCTCGGCGGTTCCGTTGACGTGCTTACGGATACGGTAATGGATTCTTCTTCTTCTTTCAATTCTATTCAATGCCATATCTATGTCCTCCTATTATTTAGCTCCAGCGGTCTTGCCGGCCTTGCGACGAAGCTGCTCGCCGGCGAACTTGATACCCTTGCCCTTGTATGGGTCCAGTTTGCGAACCTTGTGAACCTTGTCCGCGAATTGACCGACCAAGCACTTATCAATACCCTTGATGCTAAATTCGGTTGGGGTTTCGCCCATAACAACGGTCAAACCTTCTGGTATTTCCATAATGATATCATGTGAATAACCAGCAACCAAAACCAATTTATTGCCAGAAACAGATGCTTTGTAACCAACACCTTTCATATACATATCTTTGGAAAAACCGTCAGATACACCTTCTACTGCACAGCGAACATTGCGGGTCATTGTGCCCCACATTGCGCGCGAAATTTTATCTTCGGCATCTTTTGGTGTAACGACCACCTGACCTTCTTCGACAACAACATGTACCAAACCTGCATGTTTTGTATCCAAAGGTAATTTAATTTCACCCTTTGGGCCTTTTACGACCAGAACGTCACCAACGATTGCCGCTGACGTACCGTCTTTTAATTTTACTGGATGTTTTCCTGCACGAGACATAACTTCAATCCTTACTTCTAAATTAGATTACCTTGCACAGCACTTCGCCACCAACATTCATCAGGCGCGCTTTGTGATCTGTCATAACGCCATTTGGTGTGGAAACGATTGCGATACCCAGTCCGCCCATAACCTTTGGCATTTTTGCACTGCCGGAATAAACACGGCGACCAGGTTTGGACACGACAGAAATTTCTTGGATTGCGCCATTGCCATTGACATATTTTAATTCAACGACCAAATTGGCACGATGTTCGTCAATCTGTTCTTTGTGGAAATCTGTAATAAAACCTTCGTCTTTCAAGACGGCCAGCACTGCTGCGCGCAGTTTGCTGTTTGGAACGGTGATTGTTTCTTTACCCGCATTCTGACCATTACGAATACGAGTCAACATATCGCCGATTGGGTGTGATAATGACATCTTTTACTCCTTCGTCACACGGGACATCGTCCCCTGCACTATTGTTTAACCCCTGCTGCATTGTCCACAACAGGGTTGTTTTGTTTTACCAACTGGATTTACGTACACCTGGCAATTTCCCTTCGGACGCCATTGTGCGCAACTGTTGGCGGCACAGACCGAACAAGCGAGAGAACCCGCGTGCACGACCAGTAACTGAACAACGATTATGCAAACGTGTTGGATTCGCATTACGTGGCAACTTTGCCATTTTTTTCATTGCATCCATGCGTTCGTCTGGTGTTGCATTCACAGACATCTTCGCCTTGATCGCTTCGCGCTTTTTGGCATACTGGGCGACCATCTTTTCACGTTTTTTCTGTTTGTTTATCAACGCTAATTTAGCCATTTTTATACCTTTTTATTATTTCAAAACCAACGGCAAGCCGATTTTCGTCAGCAACGCACGTGCTTCGTCGTCAGTTTTCGCTGTTGTAGCGATGACGATATCCATACCGCGAATTGCGTCAATTTTATCAACGGAAATTTCCGGGAAAATCAAGTGTTCCTTGATACCGAACGCATAATTACCGCGACCATCAAACTTGGATTTTGACAAACCACGAAAGTCCTTGACACGTGGCAACGCAACCGTAATCAGTTTATCCAAGAAATCGTACATTCTTTTACCACGCAATGTGACCTTGGTACCAATGGCCTGACCTTCGCGCAGACGATATGTCGCGATAGATTTCTTTGCATGTGTGATAACGGATTTCTGTGCAGCAATCGCTGTCAAATCAGCGGCGGCAGAATCCAATTTCTTTTTATCACTAACTGCTTCGCCAACGCCCATATTCAAAACGATTTTGGACAATTTTGGCACAGCATACTTGTTTGTATACCCGAATTCTTTTACCAATTCAGGTACAATTTCTTTTTCATAAATTTCACGCAATCTGCTTTGCATTTTTTTATTCCTTACACTCTGTGTTCCCGTAACAGCGGGAACTGTTTATACTTACAATTCTGCGCCTGACTTTTTAGCAACGCGAACTTTTTTATCGCCAGACATTTTGTATCCAACGCGTGTTGCTTTTTTTGTCTTTGGGTCAACCAACGCAACATTAGAAACATGCACTGGTGCTTCGCGGTCAACGATATGACCCGCCTGTTCCTGTGTTGGTTTAACATGCCATTTGTGGCGGTTTACACCCTCTACCACAACGCGAGATTCTGTTGGGCGCGCTTCCAGTACTTTACCTTTGACGCCTTTGTACTTTCCCGAAATAACTACGACTTCGTCGCCTTTCTTGATTTTCATATCTGTAACCCCTTGTATATTATATAACTTCCGGTGCCAGAGATACGATTTTTTGAACATCGTATTTGCGGCGAACTTCACGTGCAATTGGCCCAAAGATACGTGTGCCAATTGGTTCAAAGTTGTTCTTGTTTATCAAAACAACCGCGTTATCGTCAAAGCGGATAATAGATCCGTCCGGACGTTTTACCGGGAATTTTGTACGCACGATGATAGCACGTTGCACAGTACCCTTTTGTACTTTACCACGTGGAATCGCTTCTTTGATGGCGACGACAATTTTGTCGCCAACTGTCGCATAACGACGGTGAGAACCACCCAAAACCTTGATGCACATTGCTTTACGCGCACCAGAGTTGTCAGCAACCGTCATAACTGTTTCATTCTGAATCATAACTTTTTTCCTTGTCCTGCGCGCGGGGCAATCCCCCGCCGCTTTGTTATAGGGCCCGACTGTTGCACGCCAAAAAACTAACGCCAACCTCAAAGACCCTGTCCGGCGGTATTAGTCAACGACCTCTACCGTTTCGTCCTTGGAAACGCCAACGCGCCCCTTGACCACCCAAGATTTTGTCTTGGAAATTGGACGATGTTCTTCAATCGCAACGATGTCACCAACCTTGTATTCGTTGGTTTCATCGTGCGCCTTGTACTTTTTGTTCTGCTTTACGAACTTGCCATACAGCGGGTGACGGAAACGACGTTCCACTTCGACGACGACTGTTTTGTCGTTCGCTGTACTTTTTACTGTTCCTTGCAGTATACGTCTTGGCATAACTTGTGTCCTTATACATTTGCCAGTGCTTGTTTTGCGGGCTTAATTTTACACTAAAACGCGCAAAACAGCAACTGATTCTTTGGTTTTATTTAACCGATTTCGGCATATGATAACTAAATTTTTAGAAATCTCAACAAAAATCGACAATTTTTTATTTTTTGTCAGCATTCAACTTTGTCTTGACGCGTGCGATTTCACGACGTGTCTGACGCATTACATGTGACTTTGGCAACTGACCAGCCGCATGTTGAAAGCGTTGGTTCATTTGCTCTTTCTTCAAATCAGCCAGCTTGCTCTGCAATGCTTCAACTGTCAAAGATTCTTTTTCAACTTTCTTTTCTGCCATTTTATTGACCTTTTTATGTGCGGTTATACTTAATTCGCTTTACGTTCAACAACTTTGGTTTTTACTGGCAATTTTGCCGCCGCCAACGCGAACGCTTCGTATGCGATTTCTGGTTTTACACCGTCAATTTCAAACATAATACGTCCTGGTTTAACACGGCAAATCCAATATTCAACCGCACCTTTACCTTTACCCATACGGACTTCGGCAGGTTTTTTGGTCACAGGCACATCAGGGAATACGCGAATCCACAATTTTCCCATACGACGCATGTGACGTGTAATGGCGCGACGCGCCGCTTCGATCTGACGCGCTGTAACGCGTTCTGGTGTCATGGCTTTCAGTCCAAACGAACCAAATGCCAGTTCGCTGCCGCCTTTGGCGACGCCGTGAATACGGCCTTTGTGCTGTTTGCGAAACTTTGTTTTATTTGGCATCAACATAATAAACTACCTTTTATTGCTTTTGCTAATTTTTGTTTTCCCCAGTACCATATAGATACCAGCAAAAATTACTTGTTTCTCTTTTCGCTGCTGCCGGCATATTCAGTTGGGCGTGCCATTTCAGAAGCCAGCTTTTCTTTATTTACGACATCCCCTGTGTAAATCCAAACTTTTACACCGATAACGCCGTATGTTGTTTTCGCCTGAATTGACGCATAGTCAATGTCAGCACGCAATGTATGCAGAGGAATACGACCTTCGCGGATTTGTTCACTGCGGGCAATTTCCGCACCGTTCAGACGACCGCTGCACATAACTTTGATACCCTGCGCGCCTGCTTTCTGGGCGTTTTGAACCGCCTTTTTCATTGCACGCTTAAAGGAAACACGACCTTCGATTTGCTGCGCAATATTTTGTGCAACCAGTTGAGCATTCAAATCTGGACGGCGAACTTCGTAAATGTTCACAACGACCTGATCGTTTTTGACCAACTTTTTGATATCATTACGCAAAGTTTCAATATCAGCACCGTTTTTGCCGATAATCATACCCGGACGAGAAGTGTGAATTGTCACAACAACTTTCTTGGCAAAGCGTTCAATAACAACCTTGGCCAAGCCGGCTTTTTTCAACTTCTTTTCAATAAATTTGCGAATTTTGATATCTTCGGCCAACAGGTTCGCATAGTCCTTTTTGCCGGCCATCCAGCGCGAGTCAGTAATCTTGTTGATAAATTCGCGCAACGAGATTGGTGATACTTTCTGTCCCATCTTTTGTTTTCCTTAGTTTGTGGCAAGTGTTCTTGAAACCATATAGGTTTTATTCAGGGTTGCCCCATACCACGTGCCACGATTTATTATTTTGCTTTCTTTGCAGTTTTTGCTGCTGTTTTTTTCGCAGGTGCTGCACCTGATTCCAAAACGATTGTCAGATTTGAAAATGGTTTCAAAATCGGACGAGCACTGCCACGTGGGCCGGCCATAATACGTTTCATTGTCAACGCTTTACCACACCAAATTTCTTTGACGTACAGAGAATCTGCCGACAGATTTTTGTTGTGTTCTGCATTTGCAATCGCGGAAATCAAAGTTTTCAAAACTTCGTCAGATACGCGTTTCTTTGAAAATTTCAAGACATCAATTGCACGTTCAACAGGCAAACCACGAACTGTGTCGCAAACCAGATTCAATTTCTGGTGGCTGACGCGGATCATTTTGTTGAATGCGCGAACCTGATTATCTTTAATTCCATATCTTGCTGTTGTCATAACTATAACCTTATTATTCTTGCGGATTCCATCTAGAAATCATTATTTCTTGGCTGCCGCGGCCTTTTTATTTGCCGCATGACCTTTGAACGTACGTGTTGGCGCAAATTCACCCAATTTATGACCAATCATATCTTCTACGATTGAAACTGGAATAAATTTATTACCATTGTGAACTTCAAAAGTCAGCCCAACCATTGGTGGCACAATTGTGCTGCCACGAGACCAAGTTTTAATTGGTTTACGGTCATCTTTTTCATTCGCCGCAGCGGTCTTTTTCAAGACAGATGGGTGAACATAAGGACCTTTCCAAACTGAACGAGACATCAATTACTCCGTTTTTCTTATGTCCCCTGCACCATATAGATGCAGGGCTATTTATTATTTCTTCTTTGCCAAATGTCTGCTGCGGATAATCATCTTTGCAGTACGTTTGTTGCTGCGGGTACGATATCCCTTGGCTGGAATACCAGTACGCGACACAGGTTCGTGGCCCTTGGAATGACCATTACCACCACCCATTGGGTGATCGTTCGGGTTCATCGCCATACCGCGAACAGATGGACGGATACCCAACCAGCGTGCGCGACCGGCCTTGCCCAAATTGACATTGCGTTGTTCTGGGTTAGAAACGCTGCCAACTGTGGCCATACAATCGGAATGAACTTTGCGTAATTCACCGCTGTTCATTTTAATCTGTGCATAAACACCGTCTTTACCCATCAACTGAGCATAGCAACCAGCACTACGTGCCAACTGGCCGCCTGCCCCTGGTTTCAATTCAACGTTGTGCACAATTGTACCGATTGGCATATTTTTCAATGGCATCGCGTTACCTGGTTTGATATCTTCACGAACACCAGAAATAACGGTATCGCCAACTTTCAAATCACGTGGTGCCAAGATATAAGAACGAACACCATCTTTGTATTCAATCAATGCGATGAATGCAGTACGATTAGGATCGTATTCCAAACGAACAACTGTTGCTGGAACACCTGTCTTTTTACGATTAAAATCAATCAAACGATATTTACGTTTGTGACCACCACCTTGGTGCATAACGGTTACATGACCAAAGTTATTACGACCACCCTTGGATTTCAAACCAACTGTCAATGCCTTTTCAGGCGCGCCGCGATGCAAACCGCTGCGGTCAACCAGTGTCAATCCACGCGTCCCTGGGGTCATTGGCTTATAGTGCTTTAATGCCATTTTATTCTTACCTTTGTTTCTGCCAAGGCAATAACGTCTGAATAAATTCCAGATTATCTGCCTTGGCGATTTTTATTATTTACTTATGCGTTTGCTGCCAAATCCAATTTTGCATCAGCTGGCAAAGACACATATGCTTTCTTTACAGTGCGTTGTGTGCCGCTGCTGCGACCACGGAAGGATTTAACCTTGCCCTTGGCAACAACAATGTTAACCTTGACAGGTTTCACATTGTAAATCGCCTGAACTGCGCGCGCAACATCTTCTTTTGTTGCATTTGCGGCAATTTCGAACGCAATACCATTGCTCTCGGATAATTTTGCTGTCTTTTCCGAGATTATCGGACGACGCAGTATATCATAAATACCGGCGGTCGCAACGATTTTCTTTTCTACTTTCTTTTCTGCCATTTCATTGACCTTTTATTAAATTATGCCAATCTTGCTTCTACCGCTTTGACTGCGTCAGCCGTCAAAACCAATTTATTGTGGTTCAAGATATCCAAAACATTCAAACCAATCGTTGGCAACGCATCAATGTTTGCGATGTTAGCCGCAGATTTCTTGAAGTTTTCGTCCAACGCGTCCGCACCAACAAACAATGCTGAATCCAAACCCAATTTTTTCAATTGTTTTGCAAACACACCTGTTTTTGCGGTTGCCAATTTTTCAGAATCAATTACAACCAGCGAACCATCTTTAACCTTGGACGACAACGCCATTTTCAGGCCCAAACTACGGATTTTCTTTGGCAAATCGATAGAGTGATCACGGACAACTGGACCATGAACAACACCACCACCACGCATGTGAACATTATACTTTTCACCCTGACGTGCATTACCTGTTTTCTTTTGTTTGAACGCTTTTTTACCACTGCCCTGGACATCAGATACAGTTTTCACTGCATGTGTACCAGCGCGGGAATTTGCACGCTGCCAAGTAACAACTCTGTGCAAGATGTCTGCGCGTGGGTCCAAACCAAAGATGCTGTCGGCCAATTCAACTTTGCCAACTGCTTTGCCATCAAAATTTATAACTTCTATTTGCATTTTAATTCACCTTACTGTTGACCCATTGTTATTCCGCAACTGTTTCTGCTGCATCGGCGGCAACTTCTGCTGCTGGTGCGCTTGTCTGTGCAGTTGGAACTGGCAAATCTTTGTTTTCTTTTTTAATCGCATCGGTAACCAATACAAAAGTACCGTTTGCGCCTGGAACTGCGCCTTCGACGAAAATCAAGTTTTCGGCTGCGTCTGTTCCAAAGACCTTCAAGTTTTGAACAGTAACCGTTTCATTACCCATCTGACCGGCCATCTTTTTGCCTTTCAGAACGCGGCCTGGCCATTCACGCATACCAGTACCACCCAATGAACGATGTGCTTTCAAAACACCGTGTGTCGCTTCCTTACCACCAAAGTTATGACGTTTCATCGCACCTTGATAGCCCTTACCCTTGCTTGTTGCTTGGACATCAACGAATTGACCGGCAACAAAATGAGACGCAGACAACTGTGTCCCTGCTGGGATAACACATTCGTCCGATACACGGAATTCCACCACTTTGCGATACGGCTTTACCCCTGCTTTTTCCGCTGCAACCGCCTGTGGCTTTGCAACATGTTTTGCCTTGGCTTCGCGCATACCCAAGATATTCGCGACATAGCCGTTCTTGTCCTGCGTGCGATTTCCAATGACAGCACAATCGCCCACAGACAGAACTGTTACTGGGTGCGCTGCGCCGGCATCATCATACAGACGCGTCATTCCTATTTTTGTTGTTATTAATCCGCTACGTTTCATTTTTTTGCCTTTTATTTTGCCAGTAGGTCGAAGCATTTTTGTTCAGAATCCAAAATACTCGACGCTAACAATTTTACTTACTCAATTTTTACAATTTAATTTTTACATCAACACCGGACGCCAAATCCAACTTCATCAGGGCATCAACTGTCTGAGGGGTTGGGTTGACAATATCGACGACCGCTTTATGATTGCGAATTTCGAATTGTTCACGCGATTTTTTATCGACGTGTGGGGAACGGTTGACTGTAAATTTCTGAATCAATGTTGGCAAGCGAACTGGCCCAACGACGTCTGCGCCAGTGCGCTTTGCCGTTTTTACGATTTCATCAACAGAGTCCGTCAATACGCGATGATCAAACGCTGTCAATTTGATTCGAATTTTAGATGCAGGTACCATTTGTTCGTTTTCCTTATGTTTGTGCGGGCCGGTAATCACTGGCGTTTGTATATCCAGTTACACCGACCCGTTTATGTTGTTATTTGTTAATCTTTGATACAACACCAGCGCCAACTGTGCGTCCGCCTTCACGGATAGCAAAGCGACGACCTTCGCTCATAGCAATAGGTGCAATCAATTGCACAGAGATACGAACGTTATCACCTGGCAGAACCATTTCTTTGTCTGCTGGCAATGTGATTGTACCAGTTACGTCTGTTGTGCTGAAGTAGAACTGAGGACGATAGTTGCTGAAGAACGCTGTGTGACGTCCACCTTCTTCTTTCGTCAAGATATAAACTTCGGCTTCAAATTCTGTGTGTGGTGTAATAGAACCTGGTTTGCAGATAATCTGGCCACGTTCTACATCTTCTTTCTTGGTACCACGCAACAGCAAACCAACGTTATCACCAGCTTCACCTTGATCCAACATCTTGCGGAACATTTCTACGCCGGTAACTGTTGTTTTCTGTGTTGGACGCAAACCAACGATTTCGCATTCGTCACCAACTTTGACTGTACCAGATTCGATACGGCCTGTAACAACTGTACCACGACCTGTGATCGAGAATACGTCTTCGATTGGCATCAAGAATGGTTTGTCAACTGGACGTTCTGGCAGTGGGATATATTCATCCAATGCCTTCAACAACGCATCAATGGATTCTTTGCCCAAACCGTCGTTCTTGCCTTCCAATGCGGAAACAGCGGAACCACGAATAATAGGTGCTTTGTCGCCATCGAAGTCATTTGCAGACAACAATTCACGAACTTCCATTTCAACCAATTCCAACAATTCAGGATCGTTCGCCAAATCGCATTTGTTCAAATAAACAACGATTTTTGGAATACCCACCTGACGTGCCAACAAGATGTGTTCACGTGTCTGTGGCATTGGGCCGTCTGTTGCAGCAACAACCAAGATTGCACCGTCCATCTGGGCCGCGCCGGTAATCATGTTTTTAACATAGTCCGCGTGTCCTGGGCAGTCAACGTGTGCATAGTGACGGTGTTCTGTTTCATATTCAACGTGTGCGGTGTTGATTGTGATACCACGTGCACGTTCTTCTGGTGCGTTATCGATTTTATCAACGCCTTTTTCTTTGTCGGCGCCGACACCATAGTAATGAACGATAGCAGCAGTCAATGTTGTTTTACCGTGGTCAACGTGACCAATCGTACCAACATTAACATGCGGTTTGGTTCTTATATACTTTTCTTTTGCCATAGTTTTTTCTCCTTAGGCTTGGCTTGTTAATGATTTCTGACTTTGATTTCCGGTTATTATTTGGATTTCACGCCTATATAATAAACCAGAAATCAAAAATCACAATCTTTTTTTATTTTTTTATTTCGTCAGCTTTTTGATAACTTCATCTGCGACGTTCTGCGGTACTTCGGCATAGTGCGACAGTTCCATATAAGGATTTGCACGCCCCTGTGACAAAGAACGCAATGTCTTGACGTATCCGAACAGATTAGCCAACGGAACATAGGCTGAAATCTGCTGGTTACCAAACTGAGTTTCAATGCCATTGATTTGTCCGCGGCGGCTGTTCAAGTCACCGATAATGTCACCGACGTATTCTTCCGGCGTAGTTACCGAAAGCTTCATAATCGGTTCCAGCAACTTTGGCGATGCTTTTTTCATGGCTTCGCGGAAGCAAGCACGCGCCGCAATTTCAAAGCACAACACGTTGGAGTCAACTTCGTGATATTTACCATCAACCAACGTTGCCTTGAAATCCACTGTCGGATAGCCAATCAGAACACCTGTCTGTTGGGCTATCTTCAAACCCTTTTCAACGCCAGGGATGTATTCTTTTGGAATAGCACCACCGACAATCTTGTTTTCAAATTCATAACCTTTGCCTGGTTCCAATGGTTCGAATTCGATTTTAACCTGTGCGTACTGACCCGAACCACCCGACTGTTTCTTGTGGGTGTATTCTTCGGTAACTGCCTTGCGGAATGTTTCACGATATGCAATACGTGGTTCACCGACGTTAACGTCAACCTTGAATTCACGCAGCAAACGATCAACCAAAATTTCCAAATGCAATTCACCAACACCAGCCAAAATTGTCTGACCAGATTCTTCGTCAACCGACACGCGGAACGAAGGGTCTTCTTTGGCCAATGCCTGCAAGCCCAATGACATCTTTTCAATGTCGGCCTTGGTTTTTGGTTCAACCGCAATACTGATAACAGGTTCTGGAACGTGAATATTTTCCAAGATGATTGGATTCGCTTCATCACACAGTGTATCACCTGTGATTGTTTCTTTCATACCGACCAATGTGATAATGTCACCGGCTGATGCTTCTTTGATCTCTTCACGCTGGTTAGAGTGCATCAACAACATACGACCAACACGTTCACGTTTGTCACGGTTAGAGTTGTAGATGTATGAGCCAGATGTCAATTTACCAGAATAAATACGAATGAACATCAGGTTCCCAACGAATGGGTCATTTGCAACCTTGAAAGCCAGTGCTGCGAATGGTTCGCTTGCGCTTGGGTGACGTTCGATAATCGTTTTCTTGTCCATCTTGGTTCCCTTGATAGCAGGAATATCCAATGGGCTTGGCAAATAGTCAACAATAGCATCCAACAGTGGCTGAACACCCTTGTTCTTGAATGCTGTACCGCACAAAACTGGGTTAAAGTTCTGGGCAATCGTACCCTTGCGAATCAGTTTTTTAATTGTGGCGACGTCTGGTTTTGTACCTTCCATGTACGCTTCCATAATATCGTCGTCCAATGTCACAACTTCTTCAATCAGTTTGTTGTGCAATTCTTCGGCTTTTTCGCGCAATTCTTCTGGAATTGGTTTGATGTGAGGGTCTTTGCCCAAGTCATCTTCCCAGACAATAGCGCGCATTTCAACGACATCAACAACGCCACGGAAATCAGATTCTGCGCCGATTGGGAAATTAACAACCAATGGGTTTGCGCCCAAGCGTTCACGAATCATATCAACACAGCGGAAGAAATTACCACCAATACGATCCATCTTATTGATAAAGCAAATACGTGGAACGTTATAGCGGTCTGCCTGACGCCATACTGTTTCTGTCTGTGGCTGAACACCGGACACAGATTCAAACACTGCAACAGCACCGTCCAAAACACGCAAGGAACGTTCTACTTCCATTGTAAAGTCCACGTGTCCCGGGGTATCAATCAGATTGATACGGTGATCACGCCAAAAGCATGTTGTTGCCGCAGATGTAATTGTAATACCACGTTCTTGTTCTTGTTCCATCCAGTCCATCGTCGCGCCACCATCGTGAACTTCGCCGATTTTGTATGTTTTCCCTGTATAGAAAAGAATACGTTCTGATGTTGTTGTTTTACCCGCGTCAATATGAGCCATAATGCCGATATTGCGGTACATATGTAAAGGAGCGGTTTTTCCGACTGACATAGATTCTTTCCTTATTTATTTGTCTTGTGTTTAATCCGATTGTTTTTTAATAAATTAATTACCAACGGAAATGAGCAAACGCCTTGTTGGCTTCTGCCATCTTGTGGGTATCAATCTTTTTCTTGAACGCCCCACCCTGACCGGACAAAGCATCACGCAATTCACCAAACAATCTGTCTTCCATTGCGCGTTCGCCACGTTTACGGGCAAACATTACCAACCAACGCAACGCCAATGTCTGTTGACGCACAGGACGAACCTCTACTGGAACCTGATATGTCGCACCGCCAACACGACGGCCCTTGACTTCTACAGATGGCTTCAATGCATCTACGGCTTCCAAGAAAGCAGTCAATTCATCACCGTCTTTTGCGACTTTTTTCAGTTTTTCTAATGCACCATAAACGATATTTTCGGCAACTTCTTTCTTGCCGTCCCACATAACTACATTGATACATTTTGCAACAACCAGATTGTTGTACTTGGAATCTGGCAGAATTTCACGTTTTGCTGCACTTTTACGTCTTGACATTTTATATTTCCTTTTATTTCTTCGTCTGTGCCTTTCACAGATTACTCACATAAATTTAATTACGTGTTTTGGTTGATTTATTATTTACCGGTCTTTGCACCGTACAAGGAACGACCCTGCTTGCGGCTGTCTACGCCCTTGGTATCCAAGACACCACGGATAATGTGGTATTTAACACCAGGCAAGTCCTTTACACGACCGCCACGAATCATAACAACGCTGTGTTCCTGCAAATTGTGACCTTCGCCAGGAATGTACGCGGTTACTTCGCGACCATTGGCCAATTTTACACGTGCAACCTTACGTTGCGCCGAGTTAGGTTTCTTAGGTGTGGTTGTGTACACACGTGTGCAAACACCACGCTTCTGCGGAGCTTCCATCATATCAGGCGCTGTGGATTTCACAACGACCTTTTTACGAGGTTTCCGAATCAGTTGATTTACTGTTGGCATTCAAAATCTCTTTGTTTGTTCTTGCTTTTTTGTCTGCACAAAACCTGCCACCAGATTTATTTCAACGGCGCGCCGCTGATTATAAACCTGCAAAATGTCGCAGTTTTCTGTGTTTTTCTCTTTCCTTGTTTACACGGAAAGCTAGTACACTATAACCACACCGCCCTGAATTGTCAAGAAATATTCTTTAACAAACATTGCAAAACCGCCTGATTTTAAGGGCTGACAGAATTTTATCAAATGACAAAAACGAACTTGGTACAATTTAACTAATCGACAAAGAAATAATACGGCAAAAAATTAGAATTTAACTGAAAAACTGACACCAAATTTCCAATAGTCATCACAGTCAATCAATTCATTGTCGGCATCTTTGGTTTCAAAATGGTATTTTACATATGGATTTACCGATGCGGCGTCCGACATATTATACACTGCTTCGGCACTGACCGAACGATTATATATTGTTTTGGGACGCGAAATTTGCAAAAAATCATAATCAAAGCCCAAGATAGCAGCCAGATTTTGAACAAAATAGTACATAATTTGTGGCGAAATTTTTATATTCCAGAAATTTCCGTCATCATCCATTACAAATTGTGGCGATACCTTGACCGACCATTGTGTGCGCGACCAGCGCACGCCATGCAAACGCATATCTAATATTACATTGTTGCGACCATATCGGACGCCATCGGTCGCCCGTTTTGTCCATGCGGGACCGTATGCCACGCCGGCCTCGAATTTCAGTGGGGGCGTTGTCCATATTTTATATAATGCCCCGATTTGCATATCGGAATAATCGTTATCTGTACTGAATTGCACAGTAAAAAAGTCATTAGGACTGTAATCCAATGTCAAACTGGTTTCATGTATGCGACCGGCGGAAAAATCTGTTTGCGAATGCCCATCGCGCGTCCGACCTGTGACAAAGGCCGTCCCAAAATGCGCTGAAAATTCACCGGACTTTACAATACGACTGACGTCGCCGACATCGGCGCGCGACGCCGCGCATATTCCGATTATCAATATAATTCCAAAAAAATTCCGCAATCTGGCCATCTTGGTGCAATTGTACCGCCGATGCCATCACGCACACAACAGGACGAAATTCAAACAAAAGACCCGCGCAATCTGCGCGGGCCCATATTTGTTCCAATTAAATATTAGAACTGTGCACCGAATTTAGCACCAAATGCGAAACCAGCATCTGTTGACCATTCGCCTGCGCCAGTGTGGGACATTTCACGTCCAACATACGCGCCAACAAATGTGTTGTCACAGAAGTTATAGTTCACACCAACTGTGCCTGTCCATGTGCCAGCATTTTCAACCTTTGCACCATTTGGCAGTTTGTCATCGGCAATACCGGCGTATTCAACACCACCAACCAATGCCCAGTTGCTGTCCAATGCCAAGAATCCATCCAAGCCCAAACGAACCTGATGAATGCCATCGTCATTCCAGTTAAAGGATTCGCTGTTGACATAGTCCATCGCAACGTGACCAGCCAATGTCAGGTTACCAAATTCTTTGCCAACCTGTGCACCAATTGTCCACTGGTAAGTTGTTACGTCTTTGTCCAAGAATGAACCGCCATATGGCAGAACGCCATACAGACCATAAGAACCCATAACATCGACAGCCCAACCACTCTGTTCAAATACGCGATAGTTTGCGCCGATACCAAATGTATCAATGCCGGATTTATCGAACCAGTTGCTTTCGGATGCAGATAATTCCATACCAACTGCTAATTTATCTGTAACACCGTAAGCCAATTCTTCGGTCGCGTCCCAATTACTGGTTGATTTGGAATGAGATTCCAACCCAGTAATACTGTACGCCTGACCCTGCATTGGACGATACAGCGGATTATCGTTAATCACCGCAGCGTTCGCAGCAGAAACTGCAAATACAGCCATCAAGGAAGTTAAAGCTAATTTTTTCATAATATATCCTTTCCCTTTTGTTAAAAGAACACTAGATTTGACTGTCTAGTTACCTGTATTGTACCTTGAATTTATACCTATATTCAACCGCAAAGATTTTTGCACCAGCCCCAAAAATATGCTATAATACGCGCGTTCGCGATTCGGATTTGATTCCACAAAAAAACATTAAAACGCCCAGAAATCTGGGCGTTTTATTTATCAAAAACAGCATTTTATTATAAAAAATAAATTATTAAAAAAATTAACAAATGACGTCTTTTTACTGCCCGTTACGTAATTTTTTTATCTCGCGCCAGTCAGCGTGATTTCTAATATGTTCGTCATATGAATTTGCAAACTTGTGTCCACCACGTCCATCTGCGACAAAATACAGATAGTTAGTATCTGCCGGACGCAATACAGCGCGAATCGCCGCCTGACCGACATTGGCAATCGGTGCTGGTGGCAACCCACCATGCGTGTATGTGTTGTAAGGACTATCCACGCGCAAGTGCCCACGCAACAATGCCGCCCCCTGCATATCGCCCAAACCATTTGTCAGCGCATAAACAACGGTTGGATCGGCCTGTAATCGCATATTTTTGCGCAGACGATTCAAATACACACTGGCTACAATTGGCATTTCCGATTCGCGCGGGGTTTCTTTCTGGACAATTGACGCCAATGTCACAACATCATTCCAACTGCGTAACGGCGATGGCATAATGCGTCCCGCGCGCGCCCACGCATCCTCAATACCGGCCATCTTTTTGCGTGCCAGTTCTAATACCGCCAATCGCGACGTGCCGGTTGCCACACGATACGAATCGGGGAATATATCACCATCATGCAAATTGCATACAGCGTCACTGCGCCCTGCCCTGCATTCAACCCCACCCGACAAATCAGGTTGCGTCAGCAACAATTGCTTGATTTGTTTAATGGTCAACCCCTCTGGTATGACAACAACTGTTGCGGCAACATCGCCCGTTGCAAACATATGTGCAATACGCCACACACTGGTGCGACGCGGAATGTCATAACGCCCCGATTGAATTTTGCCCCCATGCATACGCACCGCAAATTTGAACGCATCAGGTGATGTAATCAAACCACCAGCGTACAACGATGCCGCAACCGACGACACCGATGCACCACGCGCCAATGTAAATGTTGTCGCATTGCGAATCGGCGATTTTATACCGAACGAATACACGCACCCAACGATTACCAGCGCGGCAATCGTCAACCCCATTTTCGTCAAATCGTTAAAACAACGTCGTCTGGTTCGTTTCATTACGCGCCCGCTATTTTTCTTCGTCTTTACCCAAAATAGTGGTTTTGATTGGGTCAATCAGTGTGTTTTTCGTACTGTCAATTGTACGTATCAGCGCACGTTTGATTTTGCCACTGATGGTCATTGGCAAACTGTCTACAAATTCAATCACACGTGGACACTTGTACGGTGCGGTACGATTACGAACATGTTGTTGTAATTGCCCTTTCAGAAATTCAGTTGGCTGAAAATATTTATTCAGGACAATCGTTGCCTTGACCGCCATACCACGCGACGCATCTGGGATACCGGTAACGGCAACCTCGCGCACGGCAGGATGTTCTATTAAAACAGATTCTACTTCAAATGGGCTGACGCGATACCCAGATGTTTTAATCAAATCATCATTGCGTCCCACAAACCAGAAATATCCATCTGAATCACGATACGCAACATCACCCGTATGATAAACATCATCACGAAACGCCGCCGCGGTCAATTTTTCCGCATTGTGATACCCCTTGAACAATCCTAATGGTTTGCCATTCTTTAACGAAACACAGATTTCACCAACGGTGTCATCTGGGACAGGACGACCACGTTCGTCCAATAACTGAATATCCCAACCCGCAGCAGGCATACCCATGCTGCCTGGTTTCGGTTCAATCCATTCATTGGTGAACAACATGACGCATGTTTCGGTCTGACCAAATCCTTCGCGCAGTTTAATTCCCGTCTGTTCCAAGAATTTATAGTAGACCTCTGGATTCAATGCCTCGCCCGCGATATCGACTTTATTTAATGACGACAAATCATATTTGGACAAATCGCCATGTATCAACATCTTGTACGCGGTTGGTGGTGCACAGAATGACGTAACATGATTTTCAGACACCGCAGTCAATAAATCATGCGCTGTGGCAATCCCAGAAAAATCGTACACAAATACAATCGCACCCGCCATCCATTGACCGTACATCTTGCCCCACGAACACTTTGCCCAACCAGATTCAGAAACCGTCAAATGAATATCGCCATCACGCAGACGCTGCCAAAATACGGCCGTGTTGATATGCCCCAATGGGTATGTATAATCGTGCGCGACCATCTTTGGTAAATCTGTCGTGCCACTGGTAAAATAAATTACCATTGTATCGTTGTTCTCGTTTGGCACACGCGCAAACTCGGTTGATTCTGTTGTAACGGCGCGTGCAATTTCATCATTTGAAATCAACTGAACCGCGGAATCACCAATGGCATTACGGATTTCATTCATTACCGTACCATCATCAAATGCAATAATTGTCCCAACACCCGCCGTATCAATACGATATTTGATATCTTCGGCCTTTAACTGGTTGGTTGATGGAATAGGAATCGCCCCAACCTTGTGCATAGCCATCATCAGAACCCAGTATTCCCAGCGACGACGCATAAATAACAACGCTGTGTCCCCCTTTTTCAAACCACGGGACACCAAGAAATTCGCAACCGAATTTGACATCAGCGACAAATCACGAAATGTAAATGTCTTTTTTTCACCCAAATCATTTGTCCACAACAAAGCAACCTTGTCCGGATCTTCGGCGGCGATAACATCTATAACATCATATGCAAAATTAAAATTGTCTGGGACATGCGGCACAGCGTTTTTACGATAATCCTCATAGCTGTCAAATTTGTCCTTGGACAAAAAACGTAACGCGAACATAGTTTTTTCCTTTCTTTGATACCTGATAAAATATGGCAAAAATTTTGATATTTACAAGTATAAAAGAGAAATAAAAGATATTGCTTTTTCCACCTGTTCGTTGCATAATCTGCACCGTCTTGTAAAAATGCAGTTGTTTTCGGAGTGTAGCTCAGCCTGGTAGAGCGCTACGTTCGGGACGTAGAGGTCGCTGGTTCGAACCCAGTCACTCCGACCAGAAAAATATACCATGCAAAAACAGCATGGTATTTTTTGTGGGCGGAATTGCGCAGTTCGACCACACATTATGAAATAATGTTTGGTTCGGAACAAGCGGCAACACATTGCCGCGCAGTGAAACCGCAGGTTACGTGTAGACCGTAGGTCAAACGAAATGGCCCGCCGCATTGCGGTGGGAATTACAACCCAGTCACTCCGACCAAAATAAAAAGCACCACTTTTGTGGTGTTTTTTGTTTTGCACGAATCTATTATCTATGCTCTAATAAAAAACGGGGCGAATGCCCCATTTTTTATTTCACTTTTTTCAATACCAAACTGGCGTTTGTTCCGCCAAAGCCAAAACTGTTGCTGATTGCGACATCAACATTACGATGTTTGGCAACGTTCGGCACCAAATCAAAATCGCCAACGGCTTCTTCTGGATTTTCCAGATTGATTGTTGGTGGTACAACGCCATCACGAATCGCCAGCGCACAGAATATCGCTTCGACTGCGCCTGCCGCCCCCAACAAATGTCCGGTCACAGATTTTGTTGAAGACATACATGCCTTCTCGCCAGCAAACATCTTTTTAACAGCGGCCAATTCACCAACGTCGCCCAACCCAGTTGACGTACCGTGCGCATTGACATAGTCAACATCAGCAGGCGTCAATCCAGCATCATGCAACGCCGCACGCATTGCACGGAAACCGCCCTCGCCATCTGGCGCGGGGGCGGTGATATGATATGCATCACCAGACAGACCATAACCTGCAACCTCTGCATAAATCTTTGCACCACGGGCAACCGCGTGTTCATATTCTTCCAAAATCAGGACACCGGCCCCTTCGGACATAACGAAACCATCACGGTCTTTGTCCCACGGACGCGACGCAGCAGCCGGATTATCATTACGGGTTGACAATGCCTTCATAGCGTTAAAGCCCGCAATACCGATTTTATCAATCGCGCCCTCGGTTCCACCTGCGACCATAATATCTGCATCACCGTGCTGGATTAAACGCGCCGCTTCGCCAATGGAATGCGCCCCTGTTGCGCACGCCGTCACAACCGCCAAATTTGGACCCTTTAATCCATACTTGATAGAAACGTGCCCCGCAGTCATATTGATGATGGATTTTGGAATAAAGAACGGACTGATACGACGTGGACCACCATTAAACAATTCCAAACAGTTTTCATATATTGACGTCAACCCACCAATACCGGCACCAATAGAAACACCAATTCTTTCTTTGTCGCCATCATAGTCAATCAGACCCGCATCACGCAACGCCTCGTCCGCGGCAACAACGCCGTATGCGATTGACTTGTCCATCTTGCGCATTTCACGCGGTTCCAATACGGCCTCTGGATTATATTGGCCGGCGTCCGTCCCATGTACGGGAATACCAGCAATTTGTGTTGCCAGTTCAGATGCATCAAACGTATCTATTTTGCGAATCCCAGAATTACCCGCAACCACATTTTTCCATGCGTATTCAATTCCTGTGCCAACCGGCGAAACAATACCCATACCGGTAATAACTACTCTTCTCATAATTTTTCCTTTGTCAGAGTTTAACTTGCTCCCATATCATAGACCGTTTATGCAACAAAATACAGTAAAAAAATCCGCCGGCAAATTTGCACGACGGATTTAATTACAGAAACGCGGGATTATTTCTGGTGCGCTTCAATATATTTGACAGCATCACCAACTGTATTCAATTTCGCTGCTTCTTCGTCTGGAATTGTGATATCAAATTCCTTTTCAACTTCCATAACGAATTCCACAACATCCAAAGAATCAGCACCCAAATCGTTAACGAATGTAGAAGCTTCGGTAATTGTATCTTCTTTTACATTCAGTTTTTCAGCTACGATTTTTTTTACTTTTTCAAAAGTTGTCATTTTTTATCCTTTGTTTCGGTTAAATTTGCTGTCCACTTTGGGACGTCATTATGTAAAACTATCATTTTACAGCACCAGTGTCAAGAAATTATAACAAACGGTAACAACACCTTGACAAAAGTACTTTTGTGTGCTTATGCCATCAATTCCGTCAACAGGTTATTCATATTAGTACGTAAATCTTCGCGGTCAGACGCCCAAACCAGTTGACGCATCAAAAATTTATGCACATCGTCCATCGTTAAATTTGGCACGCCCGCGGCATTTGCAACCGCACGCCACGCGCGTCGCGGGTCTGTTAAATGCCCACGCCCACGTCCCGCAAAAACCCAACGACCGTTTTGGGGCAAATTCTGTAATAACACAACCGCCGCATCAGACAAAGGTCTGTCGCACCATGTGTAATGATTGAAATCCAAGTCCCGCCATTGCATTGCAAAGATGTGCGATTTCGGCGCGAACCCATACACCAACATAAAAAATGCCGCACGCATATTTGGCGATTTAACCGATTTAATCGCCCGCACCAAGCGATAAAAACTGGTACGATTTAATGGACGCACACGACGCGTTTGAACAACCTTGGGCAAATCGTCAATGGGATTGATGGGCACATATCCTTCATCACAAGCGTATGAAAACATACTCTGTAATAATTCCTGCATGCGACCACGAATTGCCGCGCCACTGATACCATCAATTACCGCAACGCAATCATCACGCGTTATATCGGCAATATTTTTATCAAACAATCCTGACAAGTGCCGATTGATAGAACGCACCAATTTTTCACGCGATGCCGCCCCACGACGCACGCGCGCCGCCATATATATATCAATAAATTTTTTGAATTTGATTTTCCGACGCTTGTTATTTTTTGGTGCATCCGCACGCACCAGTGCATCTGCCACCGCGGCGCGCGCATCTTCGATATCCATATTTGGGTAATTGCCAATAATTATACGCTTGTCACGACCGTGGCTGCGATGACGCACAAAAAATGTTTTTACCCCGCGACTGGTAATATACATACGCAAACGCGGTTCGGATAAATCCTGAACAACATCAAACCCAGTACTGGGCGCAGGCAAATTATCCAAAATAAACGGATTAAAAAAGAACTGATGTGCCATGATGCGCCCCCTATTCTGTTTTTTACCTGCATCTAACCTTATTTGATTTTCGCGTACAGATTTGGCCAGTATCTGTTCCGAACCGCGCACGCCGCACGGTAAATTTCGCGTTTTACAAAATAATTTTGATTTCTGTCGTGATATGGACACGCGCGCTGATTACATGACCGCGACGGATTGTAATACCAACATTCATTACGTAAAATTACAGGGCCGTTGGGGCATGTCAGCGCATTTAAAACATCAGCAAACGTGACCGGCGGAATTTCCATAACCTTCATACACCCGCACACAGAATAAAATGATTTATCAACTGGCACGTCCCTGACCAGCGCATCATACGCATAATCCATGTCACATTTCGCCTTGGACGCACGATGTGCCAATTCATTATATTCCGCCGAATATAATGCACGCTGGGCTGATGTTGTGTTGATGTAATATTTTATCTTTTCAAACATATTATTTTACCCGTTTGTATTTTTCTGACCAAAAATCATTCAATTTATTCAATGCACGTTCATAGTCATTATTACGTGATATATATAAATGATTTGCCAAAACCTTGGGGCACTTTCCGTTTTTGCATGGGCGTAAAAATGAAAAATGTTCGCACTCTTCTTGATGCCAAAACGACGCGCGTTCATAGAAATCCACCCGCTGCTGTTTTACACATGCCAAAACATTCCACAAATCTGCATCAGGTTGCGCACACTTGCAAATTGCATCGTACGCCAATTCACGCGCATGATACAATTTATCGCACTGATAATTCAGCGCATCATATTCTGCCTTGTCTGCCGCACGTTGTGCGGGTGTGGTATTCAATAAATATTTTATTTTCGCGAACATATTATTTTACCTTGTTGTATTTTTCAGCCCAAAACTCATCTAACTTTGCGCGTGCAATCTGAAATTCTTGATTGCATTTAACATATTGATTATTGGCATCACGCAATCTACACGCAGGATTATTACATGGCACATCTGGTGAAAAGTCCGGACAATAATATTCCCTGAACACCCCCTGCTTTACGCAGTTCAAACCAACGTTCATATCATCACATGATAATACCCACGATATTTTTTGAAACGCCGCATCACGCTTTGTTTTTATGGCAACATATTCGCGTGCCAAATCTGCGCCATCTTGGGCATCAAGCGCGCGCTGCGTTTCCGATGTTTTCAAATAATATTTTACTTTTTTTAACAACATAATTTATTATCCCGATATTATCTGGCGCGCGCATATTTCTTGGCCCAGAACATATCTAACATATGTTCCAGTTTCTGTTGATACTTGCGTGCGGCAAAATACGCCAGATTTTTCGCATTACACGGACACAGGCCGCGCCAACACGCCCCATTCCCCTTGTACGGGCGATACAAAGAACACCTTTGTTCCTGTGCCATCATTGGCAAATGACCATTTAACGAATCGTTCAAATAATCATTTACGCGCACCGTTCTGTGCATAATGCAGAATTTTTCCGAATTGCGAAATTCGGCATCTGACAAAACAGGACTGTGCAACGCCGCCTCTGTTGCCGCAACCTTGCCCAATTGTTTTTCATATTTTCGTATCAACGCATCATATTCCGCCCTGTCTGCGGCACGTTTTTCAGGTGTGGTTTTAAGATAATACAGAATTTTATCTATCATTTTGATTTTTCCCATACTTTACCCGTGAAATTACGGTATTCACGCTGGGCGTCTTTGAATTCTTTGGTTGCTTGAATCATATTTTTGTTATTGATATGATACGGGCATTTTTCTTGGCTGCAAACACTGTCTGGGTTGAAATGTTTACATGATTCTACAACATTGATGTCTAAACCATGGTCGTAATCTGCGCAATAAGACATCGAGTCATAATGTACATCTTGCAAGCAGTTTTCTCTTTCACGCCGTGGGGTGTCTGATTGTACAAACAATGGGGTACAAATCGCATCCTGCGCCGCACGCTGTTTTTCGGCGGCAATGGCACATTTTTCAGACAATTCGCGTTCACGCTTTACATATACACGCTGGGCCTCGTCAGCGCGCGCAGCGCGTTGTTCTGGGGTACGACGACTGGCGTTTTTCCAAAAAGAATATTTGGAATCAGATAACGCTACGTATTCATCACGTACATCAAAAAATTTTTTATTCAGTTTATACGCATGACACGCAGTACATACGCATGGTTTTGTGTCATTAAACTGTGGGCAGAATTTAGTATAACACTGTTGCGGTACCAAGAACCCGATATTTCTATCCGATTCGTCTGGTTCAATCCAAAAGCAATTTTCTGTATGCATAACTTCACACATTGCATTTGTAACATCTCGCTGTTTTTCTGCACAGGCGCGCTTGATTTGGCGATATTGTGCAAAATCATATGCACGTGTTGTTTTGTCGGTTTTGAAAAAATATTTTATCTTGTCAATCAACATAATTTTCTCCTATTTCTGAAATCTGTGCTGGTATATATCAGCCCAGAACGAGTCCAACTGTTTTTTTACAATATTGCGTTTGTGCACAGCATTAAAATGCTCTTTATTTTTTGCATACATTGGACACCCACGATTAGCACAACATGCATTTTCATTAAAATCTTTACATGGAACACTGTATTCCACAGTATTGATAAATTGTGTCAAATCTCCTGACATTGTGCGGCGGTTTTTCATACACCAGCCCCCGAACATTTGCAGATTTGCAAATTCAGGGAAATCGACACTAATATTTTGCCATGTGTCATAAACCGCGTTGTCCAATTCCGCATAATATTTTTTCAGTGCGTCATAACGTTTTTTATCAAACTGGCGTTGTATTGCACTGGTTTTGAAAAAATATTTTATAGCATCTGTAAACATATAATTCCCCCCAATATTTATTTACCACCACGTGTTTTTACCTTGTCCAACCAAAAGCATTTCAATGCTTTGGTGTATACAGCGCGTTCTGTACGGGCGCGAACCCATTTTTCCATCTGGGGATAACAAGGACAATACACACGACCACAACCATTACGATTAAAGAACACGCATTCACGAACATCACGGATTTGACCGGTCTTGGCAGCAATCACAGATATACGGCATGCATTATCAGACATTTGTGGCTTATTTTTTTCGCACACACGTACAATGGTCATATCATCAAAGGCATCTTGTTCATCTTTGAATGTTTTAATGTATTTTTCGTTCAATATATTATATTCATTTTTATCGGCGCGGCGCGTGGCCTTGTCTGTTTTCAATAAATATTTTATTTTGGCTAGTATCATTTTATACCCCCTTGGGTTATTTGCCGTTTGTATTATGTGCAATGTGTGCATCACGCCAGAAGTTTTTAATACAGCGATGTGCCTCATACCACTTCGCGTACGCAATGTCATACTTGTGCTTTGCGGGATATGAATTACAACCGGTCACATTACATATCTTGTTTTCGCTGAAATGCGGGCAAATATGCGTATTGTAATATGCAAAGCAGGGATAATCATCGGCCCAATTTTCGCCTTCATGAAACGTCACGACAACACACGCCCCTTTTCTCATTTCGGCATATGCATCACATGCTTCCTTGGCCAACACCTGCTCTTGCATTTTCAGTTCTTGATAACGCAGCCGATCCGTGGCGCGCGTCTGGGTATCTGTTTTTATATAGTACCATATTCTGTCAATCAGCATCGTGGGCTCCTTTTGTTACGACACTTTCAGTGCGTTTATGAATGCGCTTTGTGGAATTTCAACATTCCCAAATGTGCGCATACGTTTTTTCCCCTCCTTCTGCTTCTCCAACAGTTTGCGTTTACGGGTTATATCCCCGCCGTAACATTTTGCAGTCACATCTTTACGATACGCCGCAATTGTTTCACGCGCAATAATTTTGCCACCAATGGCCGCCTGCAATGGAATTTTGAACTGATGACGTGGTATCAGGTCTTTCAGTTTTTCCACAATTTGGCGACCGCGACGTTCTGCGAACATGCGATGGCACATAAAAGATAACGGTTCAACATTTTCATCGTTAACCAGAATTGACACCTTGACCAAATCAGATGGTTGATAACCATTAACGACATAATCAAATGATGCATACCCCGAAGATATAGATTTTACCCTGTCATAAAAATCAAACACGATTTCTGCCAACGGTAATTGATACACCAATACCGCACGATTACCAACATAAGATACGTTTTCTTGGACGCCACGGCGTTCCGCACACAGCGACATAATTCCGCCCATGTATTTATCTGGCATCATAATTGTGGCACGAACCCATGGTTCTTCAATAGATTGAATTTTCGTCACATCAGGCATATCTGCTGGATTTTCCAAATCCATTTCGCTGCCGTCACGCATATAGACCTTGTATAACACGCTGGGCACAGTATTTATCAACGACAAATTAAATTCGCGCGACAGGCGTTCGCTGATAATTTCCATATGCAATAATCCCAAAAATCCACAGCGCAACCCAAACCCCAGCGCAGATGATTTTTCGGTTGTGAACATAAACGACGCGTCATTTAACGCCAACTTTTCCGCGCTTTCACGCAATGTCGGATAATCGTCCGCGGCCACGGGAAAGAATGACGAAAACACCACAGGCACAGACGGTTTGAACCCTGGCAATGCCTCTGCCCCAGTGGCGGCCGCCACCTTGGCATCGGCAATTGTATCACCAACCTTGCAATCATGAATTGTTTTCATACCCGTGATAATAAAACCAATTTCACCAGTATTCAGGGTATCAACATCAACCATCTTGGGTGTAAAATATCCGATTTTTTCAACCGTATATTCCGCACCAGTTGCCAAAAACTTTATCTTTTGCCCACGTGATAATTTTCCATCAACCACGCGTACTAAAACCACCACCCCCAGATAAGAATCATACCACGAATCCACCAACAACGCGCGCGTTGGGGCATCTTCATTACCGTGTGGGGCGGGCAATTTATGAACGATTTCTTCCAACAGTTCGGGCACGCCCGCACCTGTTTTCCCAGAAACGCATACGGCATTTGTCGCGTCCAGCCCGATTGCATCTGCTATTTGCTGACGCGTACCTTCTACATCGCTGGACGGCAAATCAATTTTATTCAGCACCGGCAACATTTCCAAATCGTTGTCCAACGCCAAATAAGCATTTGCCAACGTCTGGGCCTGAACTCCTTGGGTTGCATCGACCAGAATCAATGCCCCCTCGCACGCAGCCAAACTGCGCGACACCTCATAAGAAAAGTCCACGTGCCCCGGCGTGTCCATCAAATTTAACTGATACGTTTGCCCATCACGCGCATGATAGTTCAGACGCACTGTCTGGGCCTTGATTGTAATGCCACGTTCGCGTTCTATATCCATAGAATCCAAAACTTGGGCTTTCATTTCGCGCGATTGCAGACCGCCTGTGTACTCAATTAGCCGATCAGACAGCGTCGATTTACCATGATCAATATGTGCAACAATTGCAAAATTTCTGATATTTTTTTGATGCATGCGGCAATGATACACCAGTATATTGTAATTTTCAACCGTATTTTTTTCATATTACATTTGTCATTGCAAGCAGAGCCGTGGCAATCCAGTAAATAAAAACTGCCCACCAAACGGCGGGCAATATTTTACAGATTTTCCAACAAAGCGTCAATTCGCGCGGCGCGTTCCAATGTATCGTCATATTCAAAACGAATTTCTGGCACATATTTCTGATTCATACGTGCCGCCAATTCAAAGCGTACCATACGTGTAATCGCGTCCAAACGTTGTTGCACCGCGGGAATGTTTTTATCACGCGAATAATAAAACAGCCGCACGAACTGCAACCCGCCATGCGCAACCGCCCCAACCAAGGACACCCCCGCCAGCAATTTATCATCGCTGTAATCATCACGCAGAATTTCTGCGACCAGTGTCTGAACCTTGGACGCGACGCGCCCCGCGCGATTGGAATTACTTGGCATTTGTTTTCTTGGCATAAAAATCACCCCTGTATCATTATCTGATTGTAATGTAGCCGATATTCATTTACAATCAAGTAAATTTTGTTCAACAGCAGGAAAGAATCAATGAAGTTTGCTGAATATATTCTGAAAAAATCCGAGAGTCCCATATACACATGGATTGTATTTTTACTAACAATTTGTGAATCTATATTTTTATTTGTCCCGCCAGAGGTATTTATGACCCCGCCCATAATTGCGAACAAAAGGCGCGCTCTGCCCATCACTGTGGCTGCGGCATTGGGCTCAATTGTTGGTGGTGCGATTGCGTATATGATTGGTGCATGGCTGTATGATTCTGTTGGCATGTGGCTGATAACAACATTTTCAAACCCAGAATTGATAGAAACAGCAATCAAACCAATGTTTTCACGGTACGGCATATTGATTATTGTGCTGACCGCGGTGACACCGATTCCGTATAAATTGCTGGCAATCTGGTTGGGATTCATAGGTTATCCAATTTTATTATTCTTGGGCGTATCTGCAATATTCCGTACGGGGCGTTTTGCAATTGTTGGTTATTTACTGTGGCGTTTCCAAGAACATGCGAACACAATCGTGAAAAAATATTTCTGGCCATTGACATTGGGCGCGATTATCGCCGCCGGTCTGGGCATCTGCCTGATATCACTGTTCTAGGCCAGAATGCAATATAGTGACATAGTTTTAGAATATAAAACTTAAAAATGTGTCGCCTGCGTCCTTGCCCTGCACAGGCAATATATATGTGCTACGCAACACTATCAACTGGATTGCTTCGTTACACTCGCAATGAAACCGAGCGGTACGCGAAGGTTGCGGCAAGGACGAAGTCCGCAGGCGACACATGCACAAAAAACAACGTCATTGCGAGCAAGCGTAGCGCAGCGCGCAAAATTTTTATCGCGGCGGAGCACCAGCGGAGACGGATGAACTTTGAACTTTGAACTTTGAAAAAACGCGCCGGTGGCGCGTTTTTTATTCAACCCAGATTGATGCCACGCTGGTCGGCGCGGTTGCCGAACCAACAGGAATCTGGACATATGCTGTTTCTGCTGTAACGGTTGTGCCTTTTTTGGTAAAGTGAGTCACATACTGGCCCGCTGTTGCCGACGCAGGGTTAAATGTCTGAACAGTTGCATTCAGTTTCGTTTTAACCGCGTCAGACAAATCCGCTTCCGCAATCGTACCATTAGCAATCTTGGCAGATGTGATTGCACCATCCGCTACCTTGGCCGTGGTAACATTCGCGTCCTTGATTTTTGCAGTGGTAACTGCGTTTGCCGCAATTTTCCCCTCGGTCACGTTCAAGTCAGCAATTTTTGCTGTCGTAACAGAACCGCCCGACAAGTCAGCCGTTGCAATCGTACCGTCGGCAATCTTGGCGGATGTTACCGCACCATCTGTAATCATTGCGGACGAAATCGTACCTGTGGTGATTGCACCATTAGCATCTGTTATTACTGCTTTGCTCTTGTTGGCATCGCCTGTAAACTTCTTGTCTAACTTATTGTTAACTTGGGTGCCCAATGCATTGGCTGCAATGGTGTATACCGCTGCAACTGTGGGATAGTTGGTATCGTTTGATTCAGACAAGTTCTCGCTGGTTGAATCAACCATCGCTGATTTATCTTGCTTGCCTCCCAACTCTGTCTTGGTGGCATATGTTGATGTGATTGTGTTACCGCTGGCATCAGCCGTTGCTTTGGCCGCCGTACCAGATGTGGACAACTTGCCATCCAACGCATCTTTAATTGCTTTTTGGGTCAGCGTACCATCGGTCGCACTGCCCGTCCCCGTGTACAATTTTGTTGTACCAGAATATGTCGTTGTACCTGTTGTATACGTCGTATTCGTATCAGTTGCAGAAATAACAACCTTGCCCGCGTTAGTACCAGATTTTGGCACATTTACAGATACATTTGAACCGCCAACGATGTTTGTTTGCGATACGATACTTGCACGCGCATTTCCCACCACAGCCATGGCAACAATCGAAACAGCAAAGATACTTTTAATATATTTCATGACTCTACATTCTGTATATTCAATCTCTCAGTAATATAATACCAAAAAATCCTGTTTTATGGCAAGTGCCTTTTGTACATGGTATGACGCAAAAGCGTTCACGCCATACCATGTTTTTTATCATGCATTAACGACCAATCTGTTCCCAAGCATACGTTTTTGTACCATTAACAACTTTCATTGTCAGTGTATACACGCCATCGGTACTGATTGTGGCGGCCGCAGGTGCTGCAATTGCCGCTTCTGCCGTTGTTTTTGCAGTATTAGCAGTGTTCTGAGCGGTCGTAATTTTCGCACCATACCCATCATACGTGGTTACCTTGGCCTCTGTAATCCCAGAATTTGCCGCGTTCAACTGTGTAGGGGTCAATGTTGCCTGTTTACCCGCCAGTGCATTATTTACCACCTTGTTCTGTACTGGGTTTGTGCTGGTTGAACTCAATTCAGAATCAATCGTGATATTGTTCTGTTTTTTCGCCAATTCAGTGTAAACGGCCTTGGCACTTGGATACTGGGTATCTGTTGATGTTGACGAAATCGCTGTTACCTTGTTCGCTGCATTTTCAGCTGTGTAACCCAATTTATCTTGCTTGGTTCCCAACTCTGTCTTGGTGGCATATGTTGCTGTAATTATGTTACCACTGCCATCTTGGGTTGCTTTGGTTGCAGATACAGCATTTTCGTTTTTACCCAATTTACCACCAATTGCTGTGTCAATTGCGCTCTGATTACCAGAAACAGCAACCTTGCCATCAGTGCCGACTGTAACGGTTACACCATTTGAACCACTGATGTTCGCATTTGCGCCACTGGAAACCAATTTATCCTGTTTTCCATTCTGCAAACTCGTGATGTTAGTTTCAGCAGTTCCAACACGTGTTGTCAATGCGGTTACGGTTTCGCTGGTCGCCATAGTTTTCAACTTCGCAGCATTGTCATCCGCAATCTTTTTGGTTGCTGCCAAACCTGTTGTCGCATTGTTCACCGCAGCCGCTGTATTATCAGCCGTCGTCTTCACTGCTTTCACCGCAGCATCATTAGATGTTTTATAAGTGTTCAACGCAGACGCCGCATCTGTACCAGCTTTCTTGGCATCGGCAATAGAACCCGCCAAACCTGCGATTTTGGACTGTGCGATGGCCGCATTATCTGCGATATCAGCATTTACGATTGTACCATCTGTAATCATTGCGGACGAAATTGTACCTGTGGTGATTGCACCATTAGCATCTGTTATTACTGCTTTGCTCTTGTTGGCATCGCCTGTAAACTTCTTGTCTAACTTATTGTTAACTTGGGTACCCAATGCATTGGCTGCAATGGTGTATACCGCTGCAACAGTTGGATAGTTGGTATCGTTTGTTTCAGCCAAGTTCTCGCTGGTTGAATCAACCATCGCTGATTTATCTTGCTTGCCTGATTTTAATGTTGCAATTTCACCGGCATTGGTATCTGCCTTGGCGGAAACTGGCGATACTTTGTTATCAACATATGTTGTTGATGCGATATCAGCACGCGCCGCACCTGCGGACATAACCGCAATCACAGAAATCGCTAAAATACTTGTTAATCTTTTCATTTTTTCCCAAAACCTTCGTTTTTATAACCTGTTAAAACCCTGACTATGTGTCATGCCCATTGTGTGGGCACGACACAATTATTTTTCTGATTACTGGTTTTCAGCATCACGTTCGATAACTTCCCAAGTATATTTGGTACCATCAAATACCAACGCACATTTCTTGGTTGGTTCTGCGCATTCGCCAGGGGCTGCCTTGGCCAATGTGCCCAAATCTGCTGTCTTGGTATAGTTATCTGCCAAATCTTTGGTAACCGCTGCTACTGCTGCTTTGTTGTCAGCAACGCCTGTGGTGTTGGTTGCGATTGCGTCAATCTTTGCCTTGGTTGCGCCAGATGCCATAACATCGCTGTCTTCGATTGTCTTGACACGTGTCTGCAATGCAGTTGTATCACCAGATACAGCACTCTTGGCATCAGCGATCATTTGGACAACTGTTTTACCAGTTTCAACTTCACCGATTGTTGATTTGTCTGCCTTAGCATCCAATGCGGCCTTGGTCGCATATGTCGCAGCTGCATTTGCTTTTGTTTCCATATCGGCAATCGCCGCTGGCTGAACTGCTGTATCGGCCTTTGCACCCTGTGCGGCGGTTGCATATGCAGCATCTGCACGGGTTACTTCGCCAGAAATTGCATTAGCAATAGATTTTGCAATAGAACCATCACCGTCGCCAGTCAACGTGCCCAATGTTGTGGTATGTTCACCAACTGTTTTTTGCAAATCCGCCAAACCTGTATCTGTGGCGATGCCTTTCAATGTGATTGTGTTGTCGTCATTGATAACAACGTTATCTGTTGATACCAATTTGTTCTGTTTCTTGGCCAAGTCTGCGTTTACGGTTGCAGTATCTGCTTTTGCTGCAACAGCGGTATCATTAGATTCTTGGTATGTTGCTAATGCTGCGGCCGCATCTGTGCCGGCTTTCTTGGCATCAGCGATTTCTGCTGTGTTTGCTGTTTTGAATGTTTCAAATGTTGCATTTGACACGCTTGTTTTAACCTGGGCATCAACGTAACCCTTGGATGCGATAGAAGCATCAGCAGAGTTCGCCGCAACGATTCCCAGCATAACTGTCAAAATGCCAGCTGTTAATTTTTTCATTTTTCTTTCCTTTCTTTTTTAGTTTTTATTTTATTTTTATTAGTTACCTGATGTTTCGTCATCGATTGGTTTTGTCACGTCCATCCAGTATGGTAAACCAGCTGTATCAACAGACAATACGCAACGGCCGGATTCCGCGGTGCATTCTGTGCTTGGTTTTGGAACCGCATAACCCTTGACTTCAGTTTCTGTCATTGCGTCTGTGATGCCGTAACCCTCCAATGTTGTGGCTTTGTCGGCTTTATTTTTGATTGCATCGGCGATTGCAGCAGATACTTGTTCTGATGTTTGCGCATTGTTAACCTTGCCCGCCAGTTCTGTGGACAGTTTGCCTTCGGTTACCGCACCATCTGCGATTTTTTCAGTTGTAACTGCACCATTTGACAATTTTGAACCACCAATAGAATTGTCATTGATGTTATCTGGGTTGACCGGCAGACCAGATTTACTCAACTCTGTAATCTTGTTGTTTGTCCATTCAGTAACAGCACCGATTGTTGGGAACAAAGACGCAGAATTCTGATTATCTGTGGTGATGTTGCCAGTTTTATTTGAGGTATCTTCTTTCAGTGCCAAACCGTTGGTCAATTCTGTCTTTGTCGCGGCAGCGTCTGCAGTGGCTTGTGCTGCTTCGGCGGCTGTCTGTGCATTGCCTGCCTTGGTATCGGCGGCGGCGGCGGCGGCGGCGGCATCATCTGCAACTTTCTTGGTTGCGGCCAAACCAGTTTGTGTGTTTTCAATCGCGCTCTTGTTTGCGTCGGCTGTTGCCTTGGCTTCGTCCGCTGTGGACTTTGCAGTGTCAGCAGTTGTTTTTACTTCCGCAACTGTGCTGGCATCTGCCTTGGCATCTAATGCAGTTTTAATTGCACCATTTTCATTTAACGCCGCAGTAACCGCTGCTGTTGCCGCAGATGTTGATTTATTATCAACATATGCCTTGCTGGCGATTTGTGGCGCAGCCATTGCCGCACCGGTTGACAGCATAATTGCCGCCATAAATCCAGAGAATGCAATGTTTTTGATTTTCATTTTTCGTTCCTTTCTTCATTCTTTCGTTTTTTTGTTCTAAATCTCTCGATTATGGCGGGAATTCAGACACAAAACTCTTTTCATTTGGTTATCACTCTGTTATAGGGTCACCATTTCCATCGATAATTTGGACAGATGTCCATTTTTTCGAATTACCGTTCACCGTCAACAAATATGTACCAGACCCATCCGGCCCCGACAGTTTAGACGCAACCGCCGCCGCTGCATTATTCGCGGTGGTTTGGGCGTTTTGCGCTGCGTTTGCAGCATCTGTTGCCGTCGCCGCATTCGCCGCAATCAAACCCGCATATTTGTTATACGTTGTAACATCACCTGCCGTGATACCAGAATTTGCCGCTGCGATTTGTTCCGGGGTCAATGCGTTCTGCTTGGCATTTAATAATTCGTCGGTTTCGCCCCTTTTATAATAAGCAGTCAAATCGACAGAACTTGCAAGCTTGGCCTCGTCAATCGCCGTCTTGATTTGTCCCGCGGTCATTGAATCAGTAATACCATACCCAGCC
>OIYP01000238.1_pt1 | contig 38365 bp, 35 predicted proteins | sample 1588261 | NCBI WGS metagenome assembly OIYP01 (sample SAMN03283293) | human gut metagenome | biome: human-associated habitat; material: feces | host: Homo sapiens | place: Peru | collected 2012 | reverse complement strand
GCCAAAACTTACTTGCCCATCACCGCCAATAACTGAGCCATTTTTGCCTTTATAAGCTAAAATTGTGGTTGCGTGAAACATTATTCGCCTTTAATTTCTAGCTTGAATTTTGCATTTATGCCGTGTTTTAATTTTGCGGTTATTTCATAAATTCCTGGCGTTTTTATATGCTCGAACTCAAGGCATTTTTTATCAAGTTCTAAGCCTTTTTGAGTTTTTAGGGCGTTTGAAATTTCATCTTTTGTGATTGAGCCAAAAAGCGCGCCATTTGCGCCTATTTTAACTATTAAATTTATTTGGATTTTTTCTAGTTCGCTTGCGAATTTTTGTGTTTGGCTTAATTCATAAGCTTGTAATTCTGTCATTTTAACTTTATTTGCTTCAAATTGTTTAAGCACCGCATTTGTCGCTATTTGAGCAAAACCTTTGGCTATTAAAAAGTTATTGGCGTATCCATCTTTTACATCTTTTACTTCCCCAGCCTTACCTAAGCCTTTTACATCTTTGATTAGTAAAACCTTCATAATGCCTCCTTAAAATAAAGCCAAAATTGTAGCCATTTAGTCTTAATATTAACAAAAAAAATATAAAATGCGCGCTTAAATTTTAATCTAACAAGGGGAGAAAATGCCTTTTAGGAATGTTTTACAAGCCATTGATGATATAAAAAACGGCAAAATGGTAGTAATGATAGATGATGAAAATAGAGAAAATGAAGGCGATATAGTGTGCGCGGCGGCTTTTTGTGATAGTCAAAAGGTAAATTTTATGATAACTCACGCAAAAGGCGTGCTTTGCGCTCCACTTACTTCGCGTTTGGCTAAAAAATTTGAGCTTGAACCAATGGTTAGGGCAAATACCAGCCAGCACGAAACCGCCTTTTTGTCGATTTCACAATTTGTTAACAATCAATACCCATATCCACCATCGCCATACCCGTAATCATCGCTGTAATAAGCGTCGGTATTGTCGTTGTAATTATAATCGTAATTGTAATCAGCAGTATTGTTGTCCGTGTTGCCGGTGTTGTAGTCGGCGGCGGAGGAGTCCGCGGGGGTGATGTCAGCGTACCGGGCGTACTTTTTCAGAAATTCCTCGTTGCCGGGAGAGTCGGCGTAGTCGGAAGTAACGTTCAGATATTCCTCCAGGCACTTTCCGCTCGCCTTCATCTGCTGCGCCGCCTCAATGCCGACGTAGCGGATATGCCAAGGCTCGTAATCGTAGCCCGTTATCTTTTCCTTGCCCTTCGGGAAGCGTATGATAAAGCCGTACTCGGCGCAGTGCTGTTCCAGCCAGTTCGCCTCCGCCGTGCCCTCAAAGCTGAAATCGGTGGTGTTTACGTCGATGCAAAGTCCCGTCTGGTGCTCGGAATGGCCGGGGCGCGCAGATACCGCGTCCGCTTCGTCAAGTCCGCGCTGCGAGGCGTACTGCTCAAAAAGCGTCACCTGCTCGTCGTAACTGCGGTAGCCAGAGCATATCCAAAGCGTTATGCCGTCGCTCCAAGCCTGCGCCGCCATGCTGTTGAAAGCTTCCGAAACTTCGCTGTTCAGACCAGGGTCGTAGTCAGCGGGCAGCGAGAACGTCTTGTTCACTATCATGATGCCGTCAACGTAGGTTATGCCGTCTTTGGTAACGAGCTGGTGGCCCGTCGCCTGACCCTTGTAGATGTCGCTGTTTTCGCTCTGCGAAGAGCTTTCGTCATCGGCTTCCGAGCTTTCGGTATCTTCCGCGGGGGCTGCCTGCGCCTGCTGCGAAGAGCTTTCGCCCGTGTAAGTGCCCTGCGGCTCTTTGTCGCCGCTCGCGTTCACGATGACCATTATTATCAGCGAGATTATTATAACGCCCGCTGCCGCCATCACCATCTTAGCGTGCAGGCGGTCGCGCGCAAGCTGGTCTGCCTTTTCGCGGCGCAGCTTTGCGCGGGCTATCTGCTCGCGTACATATTCCTCATATTCGGGGTCATATTCCCTTTCGCCGTCGTTATCATGATCATCGTCATAACGCGGCGCTTCGTCATGACCCTCGTAATTTCCGTATCGGTCGTAGTCATCGTACCCGTCGTAATCATATCCGCCGCCCGAGCCGTCCTGCCAGTCGCGCTCGTAACGATCGCCGTTATGATCGCGATCGACACGATCATTGTAGTTATCATAATTATCCATAAGCAATAAAATTCCTTTTCAAATACGGCAAATACGGCGAAACGTAAATTGCCGCCTAAATGTAATATTTCTACACTTCTGATTATACCATACTTTAATAAAAAAATCAAGTCGGGGCTGCAGTGCGCGCTCCCGACCTGTTTAGATGCTTTTTCACGAAAGATATTTTTTTTCAAACTCCGCAACGGGTATCGCCTTGTCGAAAAGCCAGCCCTGCGCCATTCTGTGGCCGCTGCTGCAAAGTATCTCCGCCTGCTTTTCAGTTTCCACGCCCTCAAAGATTATCTCCTTGCTGGCGGTCTGTATCAGATTGCATATCCTGTCGATATACTCTCTCGACTTCTCGTTGTTCTCTATGTTGTCGATAAACACCTTGTCTACCTTTACTATGTCTACCGGCGCGTCCATCAGCACGCTCAGCGAGCTGTAACCCATGCCGAAATCGTCGATGTCTATCTTAAAGCCGTGCTCGCGCAGCTTTTTCATGTTCGAGAAAAGGTTTTTAACGTCCTGCGTGAAGCAGCTTTCGGTCACTTCTATCTCTATCAGGCTCTTCTTCACGTCATAGCGCTCTGCCAGCTCGGCTATCCTGCTGACGAAATTCGGGTAAATGTTGTGCTTGCGCGAGAAGTTTACCGATACCGGGTACAGGGGTCTGCCCTCGCGCTTCCATTTCGCAAGATTTATCAGCACCTGCTCGTATATGTAGAAATCGAGCTGTGTTATGTAGCCCACGTTTTCCAGCACGTCGATAAATTCGTAAGGCAGCTTGTAAGAGCCATCGGCGTTGCGCCAGCGCGCCAGCGCTTCCGAGCCTATCAGCCCGCGCGTTTTCATATCGAACTTGGGCTGTAAGAAAAGCTCTATCGCCCCTGTTTTTATAGCGTTGAATATCTCGCTCGCTATCGCTTGGTCGTGGCTGCGCTTTATCCTCATTCGCTCGGCGTATATGCCGCCGGGAATATCGGTGCTGCCCTTTACGCTGCGGCGCGCGAGGTTCGCGTTGTCTATCGCGGTGTTTATATCCTCGTCCGCGGCGCGCATGAAGTACAGTCCGCACGAAATTTGTATATTGCTCAGCGGATATTTCTTCTTCTGCATCTCAGAGAATTTGCGGTTGCGCTCGCCTATCTTGTCGATAAGCTTTTCGCGGTCTTTAGCGCGGTAGAGCGATACAAAGTAGTCTGAGTAGATGCGGCAGCCCGCAACGCATACGCCGCAGTTCATTATAATGTCGGCGAAGTCGGCAAGCATCTTGTCGCCCGCCTCGTAGCCGAAGTTTTCGTTTACATATGAAAAATCGTTTATGTCAGAATAGCATACGGCGAAGCAGTCGCCCGTAGGGAAAAGCTCTTTCAAGCTCGCGGCGGCAGCCTTTTCAAAAGCGCCTCTGTTCAGCAGACCCGTCACCGCGTCGGTGGTCGAGAGCCTTTCTATCTCGCGGCGGTCGTGCGCCATTCGGCTTTTCAGCGTTTTAACGTGGTCGATGTTAAAGAACATTCCGTAAACGCCCGTTATCTCGCCGTTTTCATTCTCGGCGCTGATATACGGCATACGGTACCAGCGGTAAGTGCCCTTTTTGATAAGGCAGCGGAAATCTGCCGTGCCTTTTTGCGGTGAAGCGAGCGCATTTTCCCAAGTCTTGTAAAACACCTCGGCGTCGTCGGGGTGTATCAGCCCATCTGCCGCCCTGCCGGAGAGGAAGTTGCGTATTATACCGTTGCTGCCAAACTGCTTCATCACCTGCTCGCCGGCGGTAATGCTGAGCTCGTCGCGCTCAGCGTTGTATTCAAAAAATTTCTCTTCCGTATTTTCGGCTATCATCTGCATACAGTAGCCCTGTTTTTTGAGCCTGTATTCAGCCGTTTTGTTCTCGGTAATATCGGCAATGGCGCAGTAAAGCATAGCGCCCTCTTCGCCCTCGGGCGGGTCTAGGTAGCGCGCACGCAGGCGCAGCCATGCTCTTTCACCGCCGCGGCATATAGGCAAGTCCTGCTCAAAAAGCAGCTTGGTCTTTACGCACTCGTCTATATTTTTCAGCAGCTTTTCACGGTCGTCACCTTTTATAATATCGATCAGCCCGCAGCCGCTCTCTTTATCCACGCCGATGATGCGGTAATACTCGTCGCTGGCCTTCACCATTTCGGGAATGCCGCCGACTATGCGCACCATCACCAACCCGTCGCTCACGCTTTCGGCAATGGCGTCCATTTCCTTTTCGGCAGATTCGTACTTGCGTTTCAGCGCGGCGTGGTCAGAGTTATCCGCCACGGTAACGTTTACGCAATTGTGCCCCTCTGCCGATGTGAAGTCTGTGCCTATGCAGATAATATCGATAGCCCTGCCGTCGGCACACATCAGCCTGTGTTCCAGCGCTCCGCCGCCCACTGTACGCAGTTTCTCGACTTTTTCCATATAAGAATCAAATTCGTCGCGCGGGATAAGATCGTCAAAAACGACCTCCCCGCCGTCAAACTGCCTAGGGGAATATCCTGTAAGAGAGATAAAGCCCTCGTCATAATCAAAAATTTTTCCGCCGTCGGTAAAATCCGCGCAATATTTTCCGCACTTTACCTTTGTTATTTTTTTGTCCACGGCGAGGTCCACCCCTTTCACCATTTCATAATTCTATAGATCTTTGTCATCAGATATATGTATATCCCTGCACTAAATTTGTATATTTTACCTTCATACCACAATCATTCTTACTATATTATACAACAAATTGTACAGTTTTTCAATAGGCGCATATAATTTTCGTTATTTTAACTAATTAAGCCTGCCATAGTTAGTTGAATACCGCTATATCACATTCATTTCAAACGTTTACGTCATGGGTAAAAATGCAGTAAATATGTAATGAAAAGCAGTCGAAAATTGGCAGATCTATCAATTTGCTTGAACATTTGTGCAAAAAACTTGACACATAGACTAAAATATGCTATATTATAAAGGTAAGTTTTACAGCATGAGCAGATTTTTTTATAGGATTACAAGAGGGGGTATTTCTGTGAAAAAGATGTCGAAAGGCTTCACGTTAGTAGAACTTGTAGTAGTTATCGCGATAATCGGCGTACTGGCGGCTATACTTGTGCCGTCGATGCTGAATTATGTGCGCAAATCGCGCCTAAAATCTGCGAACACCAATGCCAAAACGGCTTACAACGCCGTGGCGGAGTTTTTGGCTGAGCAGGAGAGCAAGGGAATTTCGCGCGAGCAGGCGATAAGCTATTACGGCGGCAACGTGATAGACTGCACCACCCCGCCCACCGGCAATCAAAATCAGCTGCAGGCGCAGGAAGCCGTGTATTCCGTACTGGCGGAAAACGGCGTTACAGCGGGCGATGTATGGGTAGGCGAGCAGACGATAAACAGCACAGCTTCATTTTACGTTCAGTGGACGGGCGACGAAGACCCGACGCTTAGCACGGCGATATTCGGGCAGTATCCCGACCCGATAACGTGGGACAGCTGGAAAAACGGCAGCCCGCACTGGAAGCAGTACAATGAATACGATTAAAAAGACCGCTTGACAAACCGCGCTCGGCGTGGTATAATTAAGATAACAAAAGAGGCGCACTGCTGTAAGCGGTTCTCCTCCAAAGTCGCTATTTTTTTGAATAGCCGCCTTATGTCAGAGTGGGGCGGCTACTTTCTTTTTCTATCGCAAATATCAAGAACGAGCTTGATTATGTTGATAATCAGGTTAAGTAAGTAGAATACTTCCATCATACCCATATTGCTCACCTCCATCTCTGGAGGATAGAATTGAACCGCCTACCGTTTTTGCAGTACGCCTTGATTAGTATTGTAACATATTTGTCGGGTTTTGTCAAATGGTTGTTTGGGCGTGATATGGCACACAGCATTTTTGTAAGATGTATTGACAAAAAGCTTCTGAGAGAGTATAATTATAGTGGTGGGAACAGTACAAAAAGATTGACAAATCGGGATTTGGAGGTATCTTATGAATATTTATGAATCATGTCCTGTATTAGAAAATGAAAAGTTTATACTTAGATTATTTCAGAATGAAGATTGCAATGATTTATTAAAAGTATATAGCGATAAGAACGCATTGCCATTCTTTAACAGCGATAATTGTAATGGAGATAATTTCTATTATGCGTCAAAAGAAAAAATGGAAGCAGCGATGGACTTTTGGCGGATGTCATATGAAAAAGGTTGGTTCGTTAGACTTTCGATTGTTGACAAGACAGTATCAACTGTAATTGGAACGGTTGAATTATGCTTGAGAGTGTCCGATGATGAATTTAATAACATGGGTATTTTGAGAGTAGATGTGAGAAGTGATTATGAACAGGAAAATGAATTGTATGATATTTTTTCACTTATCACACCAGAATTTGAGAAAATGTTAGGATATAAAGGTGTACTTACTAAGGCTCCAATATATGCGATAGAAAGAATTAAAGCAATTCAGAAAGTGGGATTCACTAAATCGGAACATTTATTGAATGGAAAAACTGGATATGCCTATGATGGATATTGGACAATTAAATAACATTAACAGATTCCAGTTTGTATTGCTATTCTAACTGTCCTTTTACGTTCAGGCTCATCACGCCCTTTGGCGAGTCGGGAAGGCTGTTTCTTTTTGTTATTGCAAATGTCAAATGTTTGTTTGGGCGCTTGACAAACCGCGCTAGGCGTGGTATAATTAAGATAACAAAAGAGGCGCACTGCTGTAAGCGGTTCTCCTCCAAAGTCGCTATTTTTTTGAATAGCCGCCTTATGTCAGAGTGGGGCGGCTACTTTCTTTTTCTATCGCAAATATCAAGAACGAGCTTGATTATGTTGATAATCAGGTTAAGTAAGTAGAATACTTCCATCATATCCATATTGCTCACCTCCATCTCTGGAGGAAGATTTGAACCGCCTACCGTTTTTGTGCAGTACGCCTTAATGTCTATTATAGCATACTTGTAGAAATTTGTCAAATAAAAACCAAAACAGCCCCTCGGCTTTAGCTTTTCGCTTGCCGGGGGGCTTTGATCTTCACATATATTTTCGCCGACGCATATACTGCTAAGGCGGATCAGAGGTCTACATGGTTGCACATTATGCCGTTCGGGGTGATGTCGATAAAGGCATAGCATGGCGGCTTTCCGTCGCGCGGACACGATGCGCTGCCGGGGTTCAGCAGGGTAACGCCGTCCTCATACTTGTAATAACGCTCGTGTGTATGGCCGAAAAGCGCTATCTCTGCGCCGACTTCCTTCGCTTTCGCGAGCAGCATATCGGTGCCGTACTTTACATTGAACCTGTGACCGTGCGTGAAAAGCACTTTCACTTTGCCCGCATTGTAAAGGTCGCTGTTCGGCGTGAACGAATTGTAATCGCAGTTGCCCGCTACGTTAAGTATCATCTTCTCGGGGTAAACTATGCGCAGCTTGTCTATCTCGCGCTCGCCGTCGCCCAAAAAGATAAATGTATACACGTTCTCGTTCCTCTCAACGATCTCGCGAGCTGCTCTGAAATTGCCGTGAGTGTCTGAAAATACCACTAAACGCATAGTGCCACAAGTTCCTTTCTTTTACCTGTATTTTATAATGTATTATAGCATATATTTATATGAAATAATTCTAATAAAGGAGAAATTTTTATGAAAAATACTTTGAACAAAAATTTAAATCAGCCCACCGATAACCAATCCAACCAGCCCGACCCCCGCGCGCTCGAGATGCTTATAAACATGGCTTCCAAAAAGCTCGGCGTGCCGCCCGCTATGCTGCGCGCTAAGATCGAGAGCGGCGAGCTGGTGCAGGCGGTGCAGAATAATCCCGACCCTAAGTTCGATGCGGTGCGCGCCGCTATGAAAGACCCCGCGGCTGCCGAAAAGCTGGCGAAAGACCCCTCTGCCGCGCAAATGCTGAAAAACATAAGCAAGGGCGGCTTCGGCAGGGGCAGATGACGGCTGCTAAGCAGTTGAGATCATAAGGAAAGGAGCGTGGGCGGTGTGGACGATCTGATGAGCAAGCTTTCAGATGTGCTGAACGACCCGCAGAGTATGCAGCAGATCTCGCAGCTCGCCTCGATGTTCGGCGCGGGGGCGGATAATTCTTCGGACGGCGGCGCGGGCGATTTGAGCAACTCGGGCAACTCGGGCAACTCGGGCAACGTCGGCAATGCGGGCAATATTAGCGGCTCGGGCAATACGAATACAGACAATTCGGGCGGAATGGGCGACCTCTCATCTATACTGAGTTCGCTGATGGCTGGAATGGGCGGTCAGTCCGGTCAGCAGGGTCAGACAGGGCATTCGGGTCAGCAGGCAAACGCGGCAGCGCAGCCCTCGCCGCCCGCCCCGCCCGCGGGGGATATGCCCGACCTGGCGCGGATAATGCAGATAGGCAGCGTTATCTCCTCAAGCGGGGCGAACGACAAAAACATCGCTCTGCTTTATGCGCTCAAGCCGCTGCTGAAAGAGGAAAATCAGAAAAAGGTAGACAGGCTGGTAAAAATATTCCGCCTGATGGCTGCCTACCCGCTCATAAAAGAGAGCGGTCTGCTGGGGGGCGATCTTTTTGGCTGAGAGCGATTTTCGCAGTATGCAGGAGGAAGCGGTAAAGCGCGTCATGGAAATGCAGCGGCGTTCGCGGAGTTACACGCAGGAGGGCGGCATGAACGGCACGAACAGCATGGGTAATTCGTCCGGAACGACAAATACAGCGGGCGCGGCAGGGCTTAACGGTGTGAGCGGGCTGAATACCCCGAGCGGCGCGGATAATTCGGGCGGCGGGCAAAATGGCGGGCACGCCGAAAAAAAGGGCGCGCTCTTTAACCTCGCGGGGATACAGATAGACGAGGAAAAAGCTATGATAGCCCTGCTGATATACATACTATACAAAAACAAGGCGGATATGAAGCTGCTGCTGGGGCTGGGGTATCTGCTGCTTTAAGGCTGTAAAGGCGCGCGCAAGTATTGACAAAATGCGACAAGTGGTGTATAATAAAAAGGTATATTCAAATTATCCTATGTTTAAGATGGAGGAATCTCTAAATGTTACTTAACGGCTCTGAAATACTGCTTGAATGTTTGCTCGAGCAGGGCGCTGATACCGTTTTCGGCTATCCCGGCGGCGCTGTTCTCAATATCTACGACGCACTTTATATGTATTCAGATAAGATACATCACGTTATCACCGCGCACGAGCAGGCGGCCTGCCACGCGGCAGACGGCTTTGCGCGCACTACCGGCAAGACAGGCGTAGTTATAGCTACCTCCGGCCCGGGCGCTACCAACCTCGTTACCGGTATCGCCACCGCGAATATGGACTCTATCCCCCTTGTTGCCATTACGGGAAACGTCGGCACGAGCGCGCTGGGTCTTGACTCTTTTCAGGAGGTAGACATTTGCGGCATAACTATGCCCGTTACCAAGCACAATTTTATAGTTAAAGACGTTCACGACCTTGCCGATACGGTGCGCGAGGCTTTCTACATAGCCAACGAGGGCAGAAAAGGCCCTGTACTTATCGACATTCCCAAAGACATTACGGCGGCTAAGTGCGAATTTACCCCGAAACAGCCGCAGAAGCCCGTGAACCACAATCCCGAGGACATAGGCGAGCGCATAGCGCAGGCGGCGGAGCTGATAAAGTCGAGCGAGCGCCCCTTTATCTACGCGGGCGGCGGCGTGGTATCATGCAGCGCCGAAGCGGAGCTGACAGAGTTTGTCAAAAAGCTCGACGCGCCCATTTCGCTCTCGCTGATGGGACAGGCTGCTTTTAACAACAAAGACCCGCATTTCGTAGGAATGTTAGGTATGCACGGCACAAAGACCGCGGCGCTCTCGCTGAAAGAGTGCGACCTTATGATAGTTCTCGGCTCGCGCTTTTCTGACCGCGTGGCGCTGAACACAAAGACATTTGCAAAGCACACGAAAGTACTGCACGTTGAGATAGACCCCGCAGAGATAGGCAAAAACGTAGCGCCCGACTGCTATGTAAACGGCGACCTGAAATACGTTCTCGCCGAGCTGAACAAGGCGCTTGCGCAGGAGAGCCACCCCGAGTGGATGGCGCAGGTGGAAGAATGGAAAAAGACCTACGCGCTGAGCATGAAGCCTATACACGAAGCGGACGAGGTACTGCCCTGCGACGTTATCCGCACGCTGAACGCGCTTGCGGGGGACAACGCCATCATCACTACCGAGGTAGGCCAGCACCAGATGTGGACGGCGCAGTTTTACGATTTCACTCAGCCGCGCAGCTTTGCTTCCAGCGGCGGACTCGGCACTATGGGCTACGGCCTAGGCGCGGCGATAGGCTCTAAAGTCGGCAACCCCGATAAGTACGTTATAAACATAGCGGGCGACGGCAGCTTTTTCATGAACTGCAACGAGCTTTCTACTCTGGCAAAGCACGGCATACCCGTTATCGAGCTTGTTTTCACAAACAACGTACTCGGAATGGTGCGCCAGTGGCAGAGGATATTCTACGGCAAGCGCTTCTCGCAGACCGACATCGACCGCGGAACTGACATGATGAAGCTGGCGGAGGCTTTCGGCATAGAGGGCGTTCGCATAACCAAGAAGGACGAGATAGAGGCGGGCTTGAAGAAGGCTCTCGACTGCGGCAGACCCTGCCTGGTAGAATGTGTTATCGACAAGGACGTTAACGTACTGCCTATGGTAGCCCCCGGCGGAGATGTTCTCGACCCGATAATGGAGATCTCGCTGGACTAAAAGTCTGACGACCGTATGATCGGCAGAAATACATATTGATAACTGAAAAAGAGCGGCGTTGAATATGCGCCGCTTTTTCTCCACATAATCATAATAGGAAAACAGACAACGGACGGAAAAACAGGAGCGGCATATGAAAAACAAACGCGAACTAAAACATTTTCTGCAAACGCTGGCGATAGTGGTGCTCGGCGTGGTGCTGTACTGGGGACTGGCGAATTACAAGGTGGTGGAGCACTGGCTCGCGCTGCTTTTCGGCGTGCTCACGCCATTCATAATCGGCTTCGTGCTGGCGCTTATGCTGAATGTGCCGATGAGCTTCATCGAGCGCAATCTCTTTCGCCCGAAAAAGGACGGCAGCCGCGGAAAACTGTCGGCGAAGATAGCCCGCCCCGTATCCCTAGCGCTGACCTACGTTATCTGCGCGGGGGTCATCGTACTGGTGGTGGCGCTGGTAGTGCCCTCGGTGAAAGAAACGGTGGTGCAGCTAAGCGCGCAGGTGCCTGACTTCGTAGTGCGCGTTTTCAATAAAGCCTCGAACAACGCCGCGCTCAACAGCTGGATAAACAAGGCGGGGCTTTCCGCCGACAAAGTTATAGCCACCCTCACCGACAAACTGCACAACAGCACGATAATCTCCGACGCGCTCACGGGCACGATAAATTTTGCGACGGATATGGTGAGCGGCGTGGTGAATTTCTTCATCGGGCTGGTATTTTCAGTATATATGCTGGCGCAGAAAGAGAAGCTGAAAAGCCAACTATACCGCACCTGCACGGCTTTCCTGCCCGAAAAGACGGTAAGGCGGCTGGCGCACGTCGGCAATCTTTCAAAAGCTACCTTCTCAAACTTCCTCTCGGGTCAGGGCTTGGAAGCCTGCATACTCGGCTCGCTCTGCGCGCTGGGCATGAAGATACTGGGCTTTCCCTACGCGGCGACCATCGGCGTACTGGTAGCGGTGACGGCATTTATCCCAATAGTCGGCGCGTTTCTCGGCACGGGCATCGGCGCGCTGCTGATACTGATAACCTCGTTCAAGCAGGCGGTATTCTTCGTGATATTCATGATAATCCTTCAGCAGATAGAGGGCAACTTCATCTACCCGAAAGTTGTTGGAAAATCAGTGGGTCTGCCGAGTATGTGGGTGCTTTTCGCGATAACCATCGGCGGCAATGCCGGCGGGATATTCGGTATGTTCGTAGCCGTGCCGATATGCTCGGTGCTCTACTGCCTGCTTGGCGACGCGGTGAAGATATGCAACGAGCGGCGGGCTGAGAAAAAGCGCCGAGCGGCTGAGCAAGCGGCTGAAACAGAAACGGCTGATACGCCCGATACCCCCGAACCTGCGGATAATGCAGATGTACAGACGGAAGATTGATATATGTCGGATACGGACGGTGTGTATTTTACGCCGTCCATATTTATAAATTTCGTCAAAAAAGGCTGGACAATTCGGCAAAAATATGTTAAAATATACTTTAGATATACTTTGATGAAAATGTCCGAAGCGAAAGGGGGAAGCTCGAAATGGAGAGCGCTATCGGGATAGTCAGCAATCTGGTAAATATGGCTATACCCGCTTTGATATTCATATTTTTGAACGATATACTTTTTCTCTCAAAAGACCTGCCCAAAGCCGAGCGCGACGCTGACCCCGCTATGCGCAGAAAGCACCGCAAAAAGCTGATAAAGCTGATATTCGTTTCGCCCATTGGCTTCTTTTTGCTTTTCATTTTCGCATTCATAGCGCTTGAGATGATAGTAAACGCATTTCTGCTGGCGCTCGGGGTCATAGATTTTTCCAACGATGTGGCGCTTATGCCCTCGCTTTCCGCGCAGCGCGGCTTTTTCATCAAGACAGGCGTATCCGCCGCGACAAACGACGGGCTGCTTTTTACTCTGGCGCTCGCCGCCGTTACCGCCGTGCCCATACTCATCGCCGTTATACGCAGCTATTGCAGGATAATCGGCTGTTCGCACGGACTGGGCGTATTCGTGTACATGGCGGTGCTTTATATGTACGTCACCGGCACACTGGTAACGCTGCCAATTACTGAGATAAACGCGACCATCTCGGGGCTGATCTCTACCGTCAGCTTTATCACGATGCTGCTGATATTCTATCAGTCGGCGGCTGAGAAGATAGAGTTTATGCGCCGCCAGCCCGACTCGAAAGCGCTGCGGCAGATAAACACCCTGCCTACCATCAACTTCGCCCTGCTGACGATACTGCTGGGGCTTGAGATAATGATGGAAGCTAATGGCAATATGGACACGGCGTACTACATTGTGATACTGATATTCACCGTGATACTTTACATATCGGCGCAGCTTTCCTACAACATACTTTTCCGCCATATAGAGGAAAGCAGCGAGATAGTTTCGCTTTCAAAAGAATCGCTCGCCGCGCAGGAACAGGTGACGCTGGCTTTCGCGGAGATAACCGAGGCGAAATCGGGGCAGACGGGCCAGCACATCAAGCGCGTTTCGGAATACGCGCGCATACTGGCTGAGGGCATGGGCTACGACCACAACACCGTAGAAAATATCCGCATAGCCTCGATGATGCACGACGTCGGCAAACTGCTGATACCGCCTGAGATACTGGAAAAGAAAGGCAGGCTGACCGATGAGGAGTACAAGGTGATGAAAAATCACGTTGTCATCGGCGAAAATCTGCTGCACAACGCCCCCGGCGAGATAATGGGCGTAGCGCGCGTGATCGCCCAGCAGCACCACGAAAAGTACAACGGCGGCGGCTACCTCGGCATGAAGGGCGAGGAAATTGCGATAGAGGCGCGCATAACCGCGGTGGCGGACGTTTACGACGCGCTGACCAGCAACCGCTCGTACAAAAAGGCATGGTACAGCGAGCAGGCTTACGAAATGATAGTCAACGAGCGCGGCGAGCACTTCGACCCCCGCGTGGTGGACGTTTTTGTCGAGCATTTCGACGAGATAAAGGCGGTGCAGGAGCGCTACGCGGACAGCCCGCGCCTTCGTCCCACCGGTTAAATTTGAGGTTTATCTATGGATTATACAGTTAAAGGCAACGATATTTTGGTAAAGCAAGCAGATCTTTCGCTTGACGAAACGCTCGACTGCGGTCAGGCTTTTCGCTGGACTAAGATCGAGGGCGGCTACACGGGGCATTTTCTCAACCGCCCGCTGACGATCTTGGACGAAGACCCCGCCGACGGCGTGTTCAGATTTTGCGGCGTCAGCGAGAGCGAGCTGCTGGAGGTATGGCAGAGCTATTTCGACTTCGCGACCGACTACGGCGAGCTGAAACGGCGTTTTTCCGAGGACGAAACGCTCGCGAAAGCTTGCAAATTCGCGGGCGGCATACGCATTTTGCGGCAGGATAGCTGGGAGGCGCTCAGCTCGTTCATCATCTCGCAGAACAACAATATCCCGCGCATAAAGGGCATAATCGGGCGGCTTTGCGAGCAGTTCGGCGGCTACCCCTCGGCTGAGGAGATGGCGGCGGCGACCGCGGAGGGCTGCGAATCGCTGGCGGGGCTGCGTGCGGGTTTTCGTGCAAAATATCTGGCAGACGCGGCGCAAAAGGTCGCGGGCGGCGAAGTTGATCTGGCGCAGGTCGCAAAAATGGACGCCGACTCAGCGCGCGCCGAGCTTATGAAGATCAAGGGCGTTGGCCCGAAAGTCGCCGACTGCACCATGCTCTTCGGAATGTATAAACTGGAAGCTTTTCCAAAAGACGTGTGGGTAAAGCGCGTGATTGCCGAGTGGTACCCGAACGGTCTGCCCGAGTGCATAAAGGGCGCTGAGGGCGCGGCGCAGCAGTACCTCTTCCACTACATACGTTCCATCGAGCGGTAAATTTTGCAAATTATAGTGACAGCACTCCCCTGTTCGCGTTTGCGGGCGGGGGAATTTTTTGTTTAACACAAATTTGGGCGGCGCATATAATGTATTACGCAGTAAATTCATGGGCAAGGGGGCAGCGAAATGGCTGACAGAAAACACACACCGCTAATTCTCGTTACAGGCTCTGACCGCAGGCAGGTGTACGCCGCCGAAAAGTTGGCAAGTCTGGATAATACAGAGGTCTGCGCCTACCTCACCGACGGCGAACCGAGGGGCGCGCGGGTGATAAAGACGCTCGGCGAGCTGCCGCGGCGTGCGGATATGCTGCTGCTGCCCATGCCATGCTCGGCGGGCAGCGGGCTGGAGATACCTGCCTGCGGGCGGCTGACCTGCGCCGAGCTTGCCCCGCACCTCGTGAAAAACGCGGTGGTCGCGGGCGGAAAAATGCCGACGGCGATGATCGAATACTTCAATTCGCTCGGCTTCACCACGGCAGACTACCTGCGGCGCGAGGAACTGGCGGTGAAAAACTGCGTGCCGACGGCGGAGGGCGCGCTGGCGCTGGCGATGCGCGAAATGGACGTCACGATCAGCGGAACGCGGGCGCTTATAATCGGCTGGGGCAGGGTCGCGAAGGCTTGCGCGCGGCTTTTCGGCGCGGCAGGCGCGCGGGTGTGCGTTACGGCGAGGAACTTGGGGCAGCTTGCCGAGGCGGAGAGCTGCGGCTTTGAGGTTTTTGAACTGGGGCAGCTTTTTGCGCGCGCGGGGGGCTTTCCGCTCATCATAAACACTGTGCCCGCGCCCGTGCTCACGCGGGAGATCATTGAAGAAACGCGCCGCGGTTGTCTGGTGATCGACCTCGCTTCGCAACCGGGCGGTACTGATTTTGCCGCCGCCGCCGAGCTTTCGCGCCGCGCGGTGCACGCCCTTTCGCTGCCGGGCAAATGCGCGCCCGTAACGGCAGGCGGGATAATTGCCGAGGCGGCACTGAACATTTACAATGAAAGGAGCGGCAGAAATGTCACTTGATGGAATTAGAATAGGCTTTTGCATGAGCGGCTCATTCTGCACATTCGGCAAAGCTTTTGAGCAGGCGCGGCGGCTGACCGAGCTGGGCGCGCGGCTTACGCCCGTTATGTCTTTCAACGCGGCGGGGCTCGACACGCGCTTCGGCAGTGCGGCGGAAAATGTGGCGGAGATAGAGCGGATCTGCGGCGCGCCCGCCATCTGCACGCTGCCCGCCGCCGAGCCGATAGGCCCGAAAAAGATGTTTGACCTGCTGCTGATCTGCCCCTGCACGGCGACGACTATGGCGAAGCTGGCGAACGGCATTTACGATACGCCCGTAGCCCTCGCGGCGAAATCTCACCTGCGCGCCGAGCGCCCCGTGCTGCTAGCGCCCTCGACCAACGACGCGCTTTCGGCGAGCGCCGCGAACATCGGGCGGCTGATGAACCTCAGCCACTACTACTTCGTGCCGATGTTTCAGGACGACTGCTCGGCGAAGCCGCGTTCGCTCACGGCGGACTTTTCGCAAGTGCCAGCGGCGGTCAGGTCGGCGCTCATGGGTCGGCAGATACAGCCCATATTCTGTAAATAAAATTCGGACGCCGACTGCGTACAGTTGACGTCCGATACATATTTTTCTATAATTGTAATTTGCCCTACTCGTTCACTTGCCCGCAAAAAGCCTGCTTATCCTGCGTTTTACGCGCACTTTAAAGCTTTCGGGCTTGTAGAAATGCTGGTAATCTTTCGAGCTCTGCCAGTCGCCGCCCCATTTCCAGCCGTGCCGCGCGAAAATTTTATAGCAGGTATCCTCGTGGGTGATCTTGTGCTCAAAATCGGCTTCGCGGTCGGCGTAAGCGGCAGCCTGCGGCGGCATGACCACGCCGTTTTGAATGTACGGATTGTAAAATGGGTTAATATCCACCGCCAGACCGCGCGCGTGCATGGAAAGCATATCCGTATTTGCCACGCAGCGGTAGTTGAAACAGCTAGTGTTGTCGTCCGCCATCATGAGGTCGTCGTCGCCGCCGTACTCCCCCGCCAAGCGAATTTTGTCCAGCCTGTACCCCGCCGCAAACAGCTCGCGGAAGATCTCGAGCAGCTCGGCGGCTATTTTTTTATTGCAGACAAGCAGCCCCTGCCGCATTTCCCCGCTGAGATCGAGGTATGTCACCCGCAGCGTGCGCAGGTCGGCAATGCTTATCTTCGCGCCCTCGGGCAGCTGAACTTCGCCCTCGGCGGGCTCGCGTATCTCAAATATCGGCTGAATATCCATTATCTATCACAGCCCCTTGAACACCGCGCAGCTTATCGCGGGAACTTCCTGCTCGCCCCAAATTTTGGTGTATACAGGCTTGCCCTCCTCGTTCAGTCGGCGGTAAAACGCGCCCTCGGGCAGGCGCACGCGCTGGGTGTCGCGGTGGGGGTTGAGCACGATGAAGTACCGCTCGTCAGCGCCGCGCAGCTCCCACGCGATAACGCCGCCGCAGTTGTGGAAAAACAGCTTCTCGTCCATCTCCTCGCAGGTGCGCATACGGAAAAGCGGCGAAGAGCGGCGGAGGGCGATGAGCGCCTTGTAGTAGCGGAAAACGTCGGCGTTTTTCTCCTTTTCCGTCCAGCGTATCTTGTTCGTTTCGTCGGGGGCGTTGTAGCTGTTGCCGTCGTAGATGTTGGTGTCGCTGCGCTGTTCGCCCTCGCGGAAGATCTTCGGCTTGCTGCGCAGAAAATCTTGACCCAGCTGTATAAAAGGCACGCCCTGCGAGAGCAGAACTATCGCCGCCGCCAGCTTATCCATTCTTCTGCGCTCGTCAGCGGAGTAAGAGCTTGCCGAAATAGCCAGTTTGTCCCAAAGCGTGTGGTTGTCATGCGCCTCGCAGTAATTTATCGCCTGCGCGGGGCTGAATGCCCAACAGAGGTCGTCCGCCGTGCCCTGCAAAGCCCTGTAGCGCGAATTTGCCGTGATACCGCGCTTTATCGTGTTGAAAGTGTGGTGGTTGCCGTTTACAAAGCCCGTTTCGTGCAGGTTGAAAGTGCCGCCCTTTATGCCGTCGCGGATGTTGTCGTTAAAAAGACCTATCCTGCCGAAGCTGTAGCTGTTCCATTTATAGGAAAGCTTGTCGGTCGGGTAGGGCGTTTCTCCGCCCGTCCAGCCCTCGCCGTACATAAGTATCTGCGGGTCTAGCTTATCCATCTCGTCGCGCAGCATATTCATAGTTTCAATGTCGTGCAGACCCATCAGGTCGAAGCGGAAGCCGTCTACCTTGTACTCCTCCACCCAGAATTTCATAGCGTCGCGCATGAATTTGCGCATCATGGCGTGTTCGGAAGCGGTTTCGTTGCCGCAGCCCGATCCGTTGGAGAAATTGCCCGCTTTGTCCAAGCGGTGGTAATAATAGGGCACGGTCTTGTGAAAAGCCGACTGCTGTGTGTAGTAGGTGTGGTTGAAAACCACGTCGAGGATAACGCCTATGCCCGCCTTGTGCAGAGCCATAACCAGCTGCTTGAATTCCTTGATGCGCACGCCGCCGTCCTCGGGGTCGGAGGTGTAGTAGCCCTCCAAACACATATAGTTTTTAGGGTCGTAGCCCCAGTTATACTGCCCCGCGTAGGGCTTTTTTTCATTTACGGTAGCGTAATCCGCCACAGGCATGAGCTGAACGTGGGTAACGCCGAGCTCTTTCAGGTGGTCAAGGCAGGTGGTAACGCTGCCGCAGCGGCCGCCCTCTTCGGCAAAGCCCATAAATCTGCCGCAGTTGTACCATTGCAGACCGCTGCTGCCGTCTATCGAAAAATCGCGCACGTTGCACTCGTAGATAACGGCGTCCACGGGGTTTTGACAGACAGGGCGGCGGGTTTCCTCCCAGCCTTCGGGGTTGAGCGCTTCAAAATCCGCGATGTAGCCGCGGTCGCCGTTCACGCCGCACGCCTTTGCGTAAACGTCGATAGTTTCCACCCTGATATTATGCTCAAATTCAAACGTGTATGTGTAGTAAAGCCCGAAAGCGTCGTGCATAAGCTCTACATACCATACGCCGCGCTCTATCTTCCTCATGCAGAGAGTTTCGACCTTGTTGTCGCCCTCGCCCGAGGTGTAAAGATTCAGATATGCGGCGGTGCAGTGGGGCGCCCAGACCTTAAATCTGGTAATTCCGTCCTCATACACAACGCCGAGATCTTCGCCCGAGTAGGCGTTTTCTCTGTCGAACTTTGCGTAATCGCGGTCAGTAACGTAATTTTTAAGCATATTTACCATTTTCAGTCAATCATCCTTTGAAGCAGTTTACTGTAAAATTTATTCGTGCGTTATCGCGCGGGCGATAACGTCGCCCATTTTCAGCTTAGTTTCCCATCCGCGGCGGGTGTTTTCGAGCAGGTCTGAGCAGGCCTGCGCCTTGCCCTTTTCGAGCAGCAGCACGATGGTAGACCCGCCGAACTCAAAGTAGCCCTTTTCCTCGCCGCGCGCGACCTTAGCCGACTCGGGCGAGTGGTTGGTTATCTTGCCGACCATCATCGCGCCAACCTCCATCTGCACTATATCGCCGAACTGCGGGGTGCGCAGCAGGCAGTATTCGCGGGTGTTTTCCTTTAGCACGGGCAGGAATTTATTCACCACGGGGCGCACGGTGTTCAGCCGACCTTTTATGCGGCGGTCGTGGCTTTTCACGCCTGAGGCGGGGTAGATGTAGTGGTGGTAATCATCGGGGGTAAGGCGGATAATGAGCGCTGTGCCGCCCGAGAAACGGCGAGCGAGTTTGCGGTCGCGGAGGAGGGAGTAAACGGTGTAAACGCTGTTTTTTATAACAAACATATCGCCCTCCGCGATGGTGTAAGCGCTGACCTTACCGTCAGAGGGGCAAACGAGGGCGTCTGCGCCGTGGTCGGTAATACGGCGGCCGGGCTTTATTTTGCGGGTAAAGAAATCGTTGAACGAAGTGTAATCGCGGTCTTCGTAGTCGAACATATCAATGCCTTTTTTATCAGCGTAGAGGGGAACAGCGGCGGCGGTGAATTTGGAATTGAGAATAATCCCGCCCGCCTTGCTGATGAAAGGCGCAGAGAGGATATTTATGCAAGCGCGGGCGATGGTGGAGTTGTAGATACTAATGAGGAGAGATTCAGTGGAATCCTCTGAGGTAAAAACATTGCCATTGCGGTCACAAATTTTCATAGTAGACGTCCTTTCAATAGTATTACGAAACAAAGTAAAAGCCTTATCAACGTAGCTAAAAATTAAAAAGCGCGGGATGCAACGACGCGCCAGCCGCTGCCGAGGGGGCGAAGGGGGCGAGAAGCCCCATTGTGGGAGTCCAGAGGGCGAAGCCCTTTGGAAAGTGTGATGGTCACAAAGCAATCCAAGCCAGTCCACAACCTAGCCCCAAACAAACCAATCCCCAAAATGCGGGGCTGCCGAAAAAACGGAGAACGCTCCAAAGCCGTCCTACTAATCAAATGCGCAGACCCAATCAGCCCCGCATTTTCTATAGCGTGTCCTCTTTATGTCGGTAAAACCCGCAAAGAGCGAAGCGATTTTGCGGCGAACAAACATTAAACCCAAACAAGGGCGACAGCCCTTGCCCACGCAGGCAGTGTGATTATAATACTATTATAATAGTATTAGTAAGCTAATCACAAGTTTGTACGGTGGCTTGATGGTTTTGCGCTTTTCAAGAGTTCGTTCAAGGGCGTGCGCCCTTGAAGGGGTTTGCCTACGGGCGACACACTAGGAAAATCCCTCTATCGCAGGGATTTTCCTCTTGTATAACAGTCCACCGGACTGTTATACAATTCACCTTTTTCGGAGCTCCCTTCGGTATGGGGGTTTCGCGCTCTGCGGAGCGCGACGATTGGGGCTGCTCGCCCCCCTCGACCCCCTCGGCAAAGCTCGCGCGCCTTGCAACCGCATTTTTGGATAGGCGACTCTCTTTCGTTTGGTAAGGGAAACAAAGTGGGAAGTTGGCGTAGCCAACTTCTCGGAAATCGGCGAAGCCGACTTTCCACGCGCCGTTGCATCCCGCGCTTTTTAATTTCACGCCGTTTATGGGTGTGCGCTAGGCGTTGCTTTCGCTGCTTTTACGGGGATTTGGACTAGGCTTTGGCTTTACGTTTACGTTCCCTCCACAATCTTGAAATCCATACCGAGCTTCATCGTGCCGCCTACTATATCATCAAGACAATCAGGATCGTTGCCCTCCAGCCATATCACTACCGTATACTTATCTTTCGCACCCGGCGCAAACTTCTCCCGCCTGCTCTCCATTACCTTCGTCGAGGACGCGAACTCTTCATCACAATCGCTCTCCTTGCCCCCGCCATTCGACTTCGTCTTGCCATACACCGTCTTTTCGCCATTCACATACAGCGCTACGCGTATCGCTTCGTCAACATTATTCGTTACGTTCTCGATGGTCATTTCGCCGTCATACGTCAGCGTGTCTTTGCCCGAATTTATCAGATAAAACGTGTACGCGATGTAGCTTTCGCCGTTATGACTGCCGTTCACTTTGTCGATGTTCGCGGGCAAGTCCTCGCCGCTGATGTTCGTCATGTCGTACACGATGTCCGCATTTAGCTTTGAATTTGTCTTGGTATAATCCGGCGTTTCCGAAAGCGTAAGCCCTTGATTTACCATATCGTATTTGTTTATCTTGACTGTAAAGCTGCCGTACTTGTCATAAAAGTACGAGATAGCGTAAACTATCGCAACTATCGCGACGAGAATTATCACCAGTATGCCGAAAATTCTCATCAGCACCACATATTTCTTGGCTTCTTTCGCCGTGCGCCGCAGCTTTAAGGTGTCTACCAAGTCGCTTTCGTGTACGTTTTGTACGTCCTGAACGCTTTCCGCGTTATTCTCGCTGTGTTTTTTCAAGGCCGTATCTCCCGTTTCGTTAGTTTCTTCTTCTTACATATCGCTCGGCGACGTATTTTCCCGCGCCTGCGCCCGCGTAGTAGTAGCACCCCATGTCGTGCAGGGTCTTTAATTGCTCGTCGTCGAATATCCCGCAGGCTATCGGCTCGGCTTCGATGCCGTTCACGAAGTCCAGCAGGGTCTTTACGCAGGTCAGCGCGCGCTCGCCGCCGCTCATGTTTTCCGTCGCCGCGGGGCTGAGCATTACAAAATCCGCCTCCAGCTCGGCTATCTGCGTCAAGCCGCCACCGTCGAACCCGCACACCATGAAGTGAAAGCCCTTTTGCCTGAGCACGCTTACATTCACCGCCGCCGCCGTGTCGCCGAGGGCGTTTTGCGGTATCTCGAAGCATATTTTTTCGGGGTCGGCTTTGAGCGTTTCGCAGAGGTCGCAGATAGTTTTTACGCAGTCCAGTCTGCCGAGCGCCGCCGCGGGTATTGCGAGCGAGCACCACGAAAAGCTGATCTCACGCGCGCGGAATTTCGCAATTGCCTGCGTCAGCTGCACCAGCGCGAGCTTGAAGAGCGGGAAAGCCTGCCCGGTGCTCTCCGCCACGGGCATAAAGTCTTCGGGCGCGAGCACGCCGAGGGTAGGCCCGTTGAGCCGCATTGCCGACTGAAAAAACAGCACGTCGCCGTCCGCGGTACTGCGTATAGGTCGGTAGCTAAGCTCAACAGCGCGCAGACCGTCCACTGTGGAAGCCGCCGCTACGGTCGCGGTCGCCCCCGTGGTATCCTGTGCCATTTTCTCACCCTCTCTCAGCAAGTTTTTCTGTTACAGCGAACCAGTTCTGACGGTATGTGTCAGCCCCGCGCCCGCAAAAAAATATTCGTATAATTCCAAAAACGCCGATTTGGGATCGGCGTTTTCAGTGTTATTTTGTTTGATTTTATCAGTTAGCGTCATCACCGAAAAAGTTGAGCTGAATATCCCAGTCCTGCGAAGCGTTAGCGTCCTTGCAGGAAGTGCTCTCGCCTTCAAGCCATACACGAACTACGAAAGCTTGTACGGAGTAGGTGTTTTCTGTGTCTATTCCTTTGAGTTTAAATAAAACCTTTGAACTTGCATTCGCATCAGTATCGGTGTCTATTGTAGCAGTAGGCGTGTATGTGATTGTATCAAGGTGTTTGGAATATGTATCTGCTGTTCCTGTTGTATCTGTTTTAGCAGAAGCTAAAGCTTTATTCTCAGTATACATTTTTGTGTTGTCAGCTTCTTTAGAGAATACACTGATTGCAGAAGTGCTAGTATAGTTATCAGCTTTGGCGATGTCTGGAGCAGCAGCGGTTGCTGCTGTTTCAGTAGTAAGAGGAATTACAGCTATTCTTACAGCGTTTTGGAGTTCAGAACCATTCTCAGAACCGTCCATGGTATCATCACTGAGAACAACATTGCAGGTTACATTCTGATCTGTTGTTTTTGTAGTTCGTATCCAAACAGGAATATCAACATATCTGCCCTTAGCAGGATCAGCTGCATTTACAAGATCTTTTGTGGTTGCTGCTGTCTGGAGCGTAAGAGGTGCTTCATTAGCAGTTGTTGTTTTGGTTATGATAGCTGTATCATCGACAGCTGTACCACCAGCGTAAATACCTGAATCTGCCGCAAAGTAAAGATTATTACCATCAATTGAGGAAGCAGGCTGTATCTTGCCGATAGTTGCATAATAGTCAGAAACCGCAATTACATTTTTCCAAGATTTGCTACTCATATCAGGGGTGGCAACAGTTCCTGTGGAAGCTGTTCCAGTCGGATTACCATCAGCATCAATTTCACCTAACGAAATTTCAATGCTACCGCCAGCAGTAGCAGTCATATTAAGACCCTCAACTTTTGCTGTTTTATTCATCGTAAACCAAGCGTAAGTAGCGGTGGAGAGCATAACTGCTGAGGCTGTGAACATCGCTACGGCGGGTATCAGCTTTTTCTTTGCTGATGAGTTCTGTGCGTTATTTTTTTTCATTTGAAAAAGTTCCCTTCATAAATTATTTTGCGCCGCGCCGCGCGCTCGCGCTTTTTTAGAGCGCCATATTGCCAAATGGCGGCTCTTTTCCTTAGTAATATTATACATTATTCGACCTTTTCTGTCAACATTCAAAAACGTTTTCGCTTATTAAGTTTTTGTTTTAACTAATTATCAGCCAGTCTAAACAAAAAGCGTTTCGCACGGCGCAAACCCTTGATTTTGCTGGGTTTTCTCGCTGTCGCGCCGCCGCTTTGCTATTTTTCACTGTAAATACGCAAGACTATTTTACTTATTTACAGATTATTTACCGCAAAACGCGGGGTTTTCGTGTTTTCCCGCCCTCGGTTTCGCCGCGCTTACCTATGATCTTGCTCAAATAAATAAGCCCCGCGCCTTACGAAAATTTCCCGAAAGCGCGGGGCTTTTTATGTGCCTTATTTGGTCTTTATTTTCTTAGCCGCAGACCACGAGCTGTAATATTTCGTGCCGTTCACCGTCTTGTACGAACGCACCTTGACGTAGTAGGTCTTTTTCGCCGTCAGCCCTGTAAAGGTCTTGCTGACAGTGGTGTTTTTCTTGACATAAACGCTCTTGCCGCCGCTAAAGTCAGACTTCGTGCTGTATTTTATCTGATAGCCGTCAACGTTCAGGTCTTTCGTCCACTTCACGACGAATGCTTTCGTCTTTGCCGTTACGCTCGTTATCACCTGCTTCATGGGCACTATCTTGAACGTTTTCTTGATAACGCCCGTGTACTTGCCCTTGCCCGTGATGGTGACGGTCGCTTTGCCGATTGCCTTGTTGTTGCTGTATTTTACCGTGTAGTCGGTGTTCTTTACAAGCTCCTTGCCGCTCAGCTTCACGGTAACAGCGGGCTTTCTCGAAGTGCCCGTGAACGTAACTTTGCTCGCTACCTTGACCTCCGCGCCCGAGATGTCCTTAGCGCCCAGCGCGGGTATCTCAGCCGTTTGCAGTACCTTGCCGCATACTGTGCACTCCTTGTGCTTGCTGCCCTTTACGCCGACGTCGGGCTGTTTGTCGATGATCCAGCCTCCGGCCTTGTGACCCGTTGCCTTTATCGTCTGCGTTTCCGTATTTCCGCATACTGTGCAGGAGTGCTTCTGCGAGCCGTCTTCCGTGCAGGTAGCCGCCTTTGTTACCGTCCAGCTGCCGTACTTGTGACCCGTCGCCTTTATCGTCTGCGTTTCCGTGTTTCCGCATACCGTGCAGGAGTGCTTCTGCGAGCCGTTTTCCGTGCAGGTAGCCGCCTTTGTTACCGTCCAGCTGCCGTATTTGTGACCCGTCGCCTTAATGACCGTCTGTGCCTTGATGACCTTGCCGCAAACCGAGCAGTGGCTTCCCGCCGTCTTGCCGTCGGTAGTGCAGGTAGCCGCCACCGCTTTGTCGGTGACTACGGTGTGTCCCTTAGCCTTAATGACAGTCTGCGCCTTGATGACTTTGTTGCATACCGAGCAGTGGCTTCCCGCCGTCTTGCCGTCAGTAGTGCAGGTAGCCGCCACCGCGCTGTCCGCGACTTCGGTGTGGCCCTTAGCCTTTATAGTCTTGTTCTCGACGTTTTTGCATACCGAGCAGGTGCGCGTCTGAGTGCCCGCGGCGGTACAAGTAGCCGCCTTAGTTTCTTTCCATGCGCTGTATTTATGACCCGTGGCGGCTATGCTTTCGTAGCGCTTTTCGCCGCAGATGGTGCAGGTGCGTGTGCGAACGCCCTTTTCCGTGCAGGTCGGCTGAGTGGTTATCGTGCCTGTGTTGAAGTTGTGCGCGTGGCCGCAGACTATTGTGAAGGTGTGCGCCGCGTCGGGATTATACTTCGGGTAAACTTTCAGCGTTACGCTGCCGTTTTTTGTAAAAGTAAGCCGCGTGTAGTAGCTCTGCGGGTTTGACTGAACGGCTATATCGTCCGAAAGCTCTACGACGTACTTCTTCTTCATGTCCACCGTGTTGTCGTTGACTTTTACCATTATATCAAGCGTGTTGCCGATGGCGTAGCTGCTTTCGGGAGAGCTCCAGAAATATCCGCTGTCCGCGTTAGTTCTGTACCATGATTTGAAAGTAGTGTCTACCGTGAAAGTGTTTACATATCCGCAGACTTTGCAGGTCTGGGTAACTGTGCCGTCGGTCTTGGTAGCGTTTTTCGTAACGTAGTCATGGCCGTTGTGGATAATTTTAGTGCTGTGTTTCGATATATTGCTGAGGTCTATGCTGTTGAACGTTATGTCGCCGTCGTTCCAAATATACCAGCTCACCTTGCCGTTCGCCACTACCGGCTGGCAGTCTGAAAGCTCGCCCTCGAAGCTGTAAATATCGCTCGTTACAGCGCCGTCAGCGCCCAGCTCGGCGTAATTCACCTTGCCCTCGCGCGTCCATAGAAGCATAAGCTCGTCGTCGTTTATCTTGACGAGCTGCGGGGTAGAGGCGGTCTCCGTGCCCTCAGCGTAATTCGTCAACTGCGTTACGTTCTTAGTGCTCAGGTCTTTCGATACGCGGGCTACGAAAATGTTTCGCGTGGTGTTGTTCGTGATGTCCGACTGGTCTACCGAGTTCATCGCGGTGATGTAGTCGCTTGAGGTCACTTCAAAGCCGCCCATCGAGCCGCCTGTGATGTTGTAGTTGCTCTGATGCTCGGGGTAGGTCAGCATATCTACCACGCTGCATTTTGTATAGTAGTCGGGCACAAAAGTGCCTTTCGTGAAGTCGGTATTGTACTTTATCAGCACGGCGGAGCGCGGGCTTGCGTCGCCGTGGTCTGCCGCTACGATAGATGTTCCGTCGGTGCGTATGAACTGGTTGAAAGAGTGGCTGACGTAGCCGTAGCCCGTGTTCATTATATCTGAAAACGAGTCGGTAATCTTCATCGTGTCCATATCGAACTGTATCGTTACGTTAGACTGATGGTTTATGCCGTCATCAGTGGTGTACATCTCGTGGCTGGTGCGCACGAGCAGATATTTGCCGCTCTGCGTAAAGCGCGCCGTGCCCGCGTCGAAAGGCTTAGTGGTGTTCGCGCCGTAAAGCCCCGAGCTGCCCAGCCTTTTCCAGTTTTTATCGTACTTCGTTATGCGGAAAACTTCGGTGCTGTTATTCTCGCTTTTGTTGTTCTGACCCGTAAGGACGTAGTAACTATCGCCCGCCGAGTAAAATCCGCCGAAAATCGGCAGGTCTAGGTTTACGGCAACGCTTTTTTGCAGTGTGAAGTCTGCGGAGTAGTACTCAGCCAGCAGCTTGCCGCTTATCGCGTCGCCCTGAACGCGCAGGTAGCCCTCGCCATCGGCAAAGAGGTATGAGTTTATCACTTTCGACCAGCGGTCGTAGGTCTGCGCGCCCGCGTTCGTGCCCTCGTAGCTGGCGCACTGTCCGCGTATCTCGGTAACGTCGGAAGCTGCTGCGGCGCTCAAAAAAGTATCCGCAGGCAGGGTTGGAAGCATGGTGAGCGCCATTGCTCCCGCCACGGCTGAACTAATTATTCTTTTCTTCATATAATATTCACCCCGTACAAAAATCAATAGTGGTTGTATCTTATATATGTAATAATAGCACAAACATAATAGCCTTGTCAATGATAAAAGTACAGTTTTGAACATTTTTTTATAAAAAAACTCCCGCGGCATGGATTCATACTGCGGGAGTGGGATTTTGGGCAAATGCTTATTCATAGTACATTATAACATTTATATACATAAACTTCAAGAAAAATGTAACCAAAAGTACGAAAATGTAACGAACGTCTGCAAATAATGTAATGAATTGGCTTAAAATGTAACGAAAATATTTTATATAACAAATTAAAATACTTCGGTTGAATTATGTCTAATGTTAGTGTAAAATATTATATGGTATATTCAAAATAAATAATTTCTCAGGGGTGTTTTTAAATTGAATAGTGAACTCAAGGTGTATATTTTTGACGACAACCGCGCGGCTACCGCAGAGCTGAAAAACTGTATAGAAGGCTTTTTGCAAAAGCACGGCTGCTACGCCTCATTCCGCTGCTTTGAAGAGCCGAAGCAGGTGGAGGAGCTGCTGAAAAGCGGGCATATCGGCTGCGATATATTCTTTATGGATATAGAGCTGGGGCTTGACGTGAACGGGATAGAGCTTGCGGATATGGTGAGCCGCATGGAGCCTGAAATAAAGATAGTTTTCGTAACAGGCTACGCCGACCGCTACTCGCAGGCGATATTTATGCAGTCGCCCGCCCTGCGCCCTTTCGGCTACGTTACTAAGCCTATAGACCGCGCCGTGGTAGAGCGCATACTCTCGCTGCTGATAAAGGGCAGCGAAGAGGCTGAGGAGAAGTGCATAGAGTTCAGCAAAAACCGCCGCGTGGTGAGCATAAATCTGCGCGAGGTGATGTACATAGAAAGCTGGCGGCGCAAGCTGATATTCCATATGCGCGACGGCGCTGAGGAAGAGGTGTACGCCAAAATATCGGAGATAACCGACCGCCTGCCCGATGGCTTTTCGCAGTGCCACCGCAGCTACATCGCAAATCTGAAATTCGTACATTCGGTAGACGAAAAGAAGGGCGAAGTGAAGATGGTAAACGGCAGAGATCTTTTCTTGGGCAAGACAAAAAAGGACAGCTTTATGGAAGATTTCTTCCGCTACAAAGGGGGTATCTAAATGGGGGAAACGCTATTTTACGCGCTGACATCGGCGCTGACCTGCATACCCTACTCCTACTCGGTGCACTACTCGCTCACGCCGAAGAAAAAGACGCTGAAAAGCCTGCTTTTATACAGCCTGCTGATATGCGTACTGCTTTGGATAAAGCTCTTTTTCGACGCGCGGTATAAAACCTCGCTGGCTACCATATTGATAACGAATTTCTCGCTTTTCGCGACCATGAAGATATTTACGAAAGACTCATGGGCAAGGGTATTCAAATTTTATCTGATATTGAACACCAGCATGATAATCAGCGAATTTTTCTGCGCGCTGGTGTTTTTCGGAATGGGTCTGAATTTCGACAATATGATAAACAGCCTGCCGGGGCCCGGCGTGCGCTTTTTCTCGACTATAAGCGTAAATATTTTCATGTTCCTGGGAATATTCGTATGGAACAAAATATCTAAAATAGAGATGAACACCAAACTATGGGAGTTCTTTGCCGTACTCGCCGTGCAGATGGTAATTTGCAGTCTTTTCATAATAGGACTTACAGAATATGGCGAGAGCGTAAAAATGCTGAACGTAGTTATCTACGTCGGCGCGGCGTGGATCTTGACCGACGGCTTTTTCATCAAGGCTATCTACGATAATCAGCAAAAAGCCGAACTGAAAATGTCGCTCGACCAAGCGATGGAGCTTGAAAAAATGCAGTATGAGTACTACGAAAATCTCACCGAATCGGTGTACTCCATGCGCAAATTTCGGCATGACATGAACAATACTTTGCAGACCCTCTCCGTTATGATGAACGACCCCGACTCGCCCGAGTCGCGCGAAAACGGTCGGCAGCTTTTCGAGCAAATGCAGGAAAAGTACAAACAAACGCAGATACCTTATTACAGCAGTAATCCTGTTATAAATGCTGTTATACTGTCGAAATCTTTAGCCGCAGAGGAGAACGGGGTGAAATTGACCGTTTCTGTCAACGGCGAAAATCTTGACGGCATAGAAAATATAGATTTGTGCAGTATCTTTTCAAATCTGCTTGACAACGCACTAGAAGCCGCGCGGGATATTCGCGATGGAGAAATTGAATTGAGTTCATGGAGCGAAGCGGGGTATTTCTTTATCAAGTGTGTGAACAGTTACGCGGGAAAAGCCAGCCTTGCGAAAAAGAACGGCAAAAAGCTTGCTTCCACTAAGGGAAGCGGCCGCGGGCTTGGATTGTCCATAATAGAGAGCGTGGCAGGGAAGTACGATGGACGCGTGGTCATCGACGCGGAGGAGAAGTTTTCGGTGATGGTGGGGCTGAAAGTTGCGGAGAAGGTCTGAAGAAGTGGACGATTTTTGCGGGCAAAAATGCCTTCACCTCTTGCAATCCTGCGAAAAATGTGCTATAATAAATGCGTATAACTACTTGCAAAAACTTCACACAGAAAGGTCGTAACCCAAATGTCAGATAAAAAACAAATGCCGCAGAAGCAGAAAAGCGATAAGCCGCTATTTATGCGTATAATCATGCTCGCGATCGCCGCTGTTATGGTGCTCGGTATCGTGATCGGCGCTATCGCCGGCTCTACCTCCGCTTTCTTCTGATGGTACACATTGGAAACAGCTGGGACGCTCTGCTGGCTGACGAATTTCACGCGGATTATTACTTGAAGCTTCGCGAATTTTTGAAATATGAATATTCGCATTACCCCGTTTACCCCTCGATGTATGATATTTTCAATGCGCTGAAATATACGCCGTATGAAAACGTCAAGGCGGTCATCATCGGGCAAGACCCCTACCACGGCGAAGGTCAGGCACACGGGCTTTGCTTTTCCGTGAAACGCGGCGTTGCGCCACCGCCCTCGCTGCAAAATATTTTTAAAGAGCTTCAAAGCGACCTCGGCATAGCTCCCCCGCACCATGGCGAGCTTACCGACTGGGCAAAGCAGGGCGTGCTTATGCTGAACACCGTGCTCACCGTGCGCGGCGGGCAGGCTAATTCGCACCGCGGCAAGGGCTGGGAACAGCTCACCGACGCCGTTATCCGCCTGCTGAACGAGCGCCCGCAGCCTACTGCGTTTATACTCTGGGGCGGCAACGCCAAGGCGAAAGCGCCGCTTATCACAAACCCCGCGCACGCCGTCTTTAAAGCCGCTCACCCCTCGCCGCTTTCCGCTTACAACGGATTTTTCGGCTGCCGCCATTTCAGCGCTGTAAATAAGTTCCTTACAGACAACGGCATCGAGCCGATAGATTGGCAGATAAAGGATTGAAATATGTATTAGAACAGCCTCTCCGTGGTTTTTGCGGAGAGGCTGTTTTGGGTGGCATTATTTAATTAAACGTTTATCACTTTTTACGCTTTACCTGTACAGCTGCGAGAGCGCCGCCTGCTATCAGCAGGGCAAATACGCTGGCTGTACCGCCGGTGGTCGGGTTAGAGTCGCCGGCTTTGGAAGATGAAGAAGCTGTGCTTGAATTTCCGGAAGCTGAACTGCTGTCCGCGCTGCTCGAAGTATCCGTACTTGATGTATCAGAAGCGCTTGAAGAGTCCGCCGCGGAGCTTTCTGTATCGGAAGAGCTGTCTGCCGCGCTTGAGTCCTCAAGCATGGTCAGAGTGAGTACCTGCGTGTGGGTAGCGGTGTCCGCCGTGATGGTGACAGTGGTCGAGAGCGGCTGAAAACCGGCTTCTTCGACCTCTACCGTGTACTCGCCCGCGGAAAGCTCTACGGTATTTGACTCAAGCACTTCACCGTCAAGCTTGATCTCGCAGTCCGTAAGCTCGGCGGGGCTGATTAGGAAAGTTACCTCGTACTTAGGCAGGGGGAGAAGCGGCGTACCCTCGGCGTTGAACCTGTAATCGCCGCCGTTTTCTACTATCTTGTTGTAAAAATCTTCGGTAGTCATGTATTCGTAGGTCTTGGCTTCGGCAATGTTCTCACCGCCGCCGCCGCCTGCGGTGATGTTTTCAGTTTCGGTGAAGTAATTGTTGCTGAAAACGCTGTTTTTGCCGCCTGCTCCATAAATCGCGCCCAAACGTGTAAAGGGAGCGGAAGCGGTGTACTGCGAAAGATCGATCTCGCCTGCAAAATAGCTGTTTGTAATAGTTGAATTTTCGGACATAGTTCCTGTCAGACCGCCTGCGTCAGATGTGCCGTTTCCGATAGGAGCAAATTTGCCGATGGAATAGCAGTTATTCATCTTAGAACCGTTGTAAAGCTCGCCTGCAACGCCGCCAACGTGCGAACCTGCGGACGTTATATCCCCTGTATTTGCGGAATACTGCACGGTACTGTTGGAAACATATGCCGCGACGCCGCCTACATAAACGCTTCCCATATCGCCAGTTATCTCGATATTGCCCTTATTTTCACAATATTCTATAGCGGTATTGTCTAAAGCATAGCCGACCATACCGATCGTTCCGTAAACGTATTTGCCGTTGTTTTTAAAATCAACATCGGAAACGCAGTCAGATATTATTGATCCTACTGAAACGCCAGCGATAGTGCCGAAAAAAACATAATTTCCGCCATTCTGAACATCCACATTGCCGGTAACTGTAAGTCCGGAGACTTCGCCGCCCTCAATATCGCCAAAAAATCCGCAAAGCGCGCCGTTTTCGTAGCATTCGGTGAAATCAATGTTAGAAACAGTGTGACCGTTACCGAGGAATTTGCCGCTGAAATAAAATTCATCGTCATCTTCGACAGGGTAGCCGATGGGCGTCCATTCCACGCCGCTGAGATCAAGGTCAGCCTCCAGCGAAACAACAACGTTGGTCTTGCCATTATAATCGCCGGTATTCACTTCCTTGGCAAACTGCATAAGGTCATCCACAGAGTCGATAATGATCTCCTCAGACGCAGCCGCAGCAAAAGCCGCAGGCGCAGCCGCCAGCGTCAAGCTGACGCAAAGTGCTCCGCTCAAAAGTTTTTTGAAGCATTTCATAAAAATCTCCTCCTTTTTAACTTACTTGACTCTTGCCCGATATGGTTCAAAAGCCAAATGCTTTAGGTAATACCTTCACTTTATTATAACACGGAATGCGTTAATTGTCAAGACACATTTCGGCAAAATTAGATTAACATTTATCAAGGGTAGGGTGGTAAAAAAATTGCGGATAAGGGAAGATTCTTATCCGCAATGTGCATATTAAAACGGCAGCTCTTTCAAGCCGTATTTGTCGAGAAGGTCTTTGCGCATATAGAGGTTGATGCTGTAATCTTCCTTGAAGAACTTAAATACCTTATTTCTCTCAAAGTTTGCTACACGAACATAATTTGCCTCTTTAAGGTCTTCTTCTGAATAATATAATTCGAGATTTATCTCCGCAAGGATCACATCAGGTATACCCTTGCTTATCCATTTATTTATCGTTTTTTTCGCTTCATCTTTATCAACTTTTCTGTACTGTGAATAAAGATAATTTCCGTTTTCATCGCCGTAATTTATAAATATCGGTTTATCAAAATAAGGCGAGACCTCAGTTGCTACACCCATAAGGTAGACGTATTCATTACGCTTTTCTTTGATCTCTTTTCTATCCATGTGCTCTATTTCGGAACTTTCTATATCATCAAAATCCCATGCCCATTCTGAAAGTATTTTCAGCTCGTCGAGATGATGCTCTTTAATAAAATCAGCAAGTTCTCTTGAATATGTATACGGTACCAAGACCTCGTTTACTGACGATACTACGCTTTCTGCAACAGGCATCAGCAGTGCTGCCGCAAGTATCACCGCAGTAAGCTTGCGAACGAAACCTGAGGTTATCTTTTCTCTAAAGGCTGCCGCAAGCTGTCTAAGCGCTTCATATCCTTTTGGCTCTAAGGTTATCCACATATAATAGATCATCATTAAAGTAAGTATACCGTAATGGTGCGGATTACTGTAACCTATGCCCAAAAATACGATCAACACTAAGAATGGGGGAAAAAATTCAGAGAGAGTATGTGTTTTTTTGCCGTACCACGCGAAAAATGCCAGTATAAGCGCACCGCCTATACATTCCGTTATCTTTGCCGCCAAAGAAATTCCGCCGACAATGCCTCCATAAGAAAAACATAAGCCCCATGTTGCCTCAAACGGAAGAAACAGTATACGATAGCTTTCTGATAATCTTTCCTTGAGCGTAATTCCGAAAGACGTATTGAAAGTATCTGCATTCGGCATTACTGAAATTATAAATACTGCCGCTATAACAAGCAGCCCAAGCAAAGCGTAACAGCGTTTGTCCTTAAATACAGCTTTTTTGTCATCTGCGTGTGAAGCAAAGATCTTTACGATCCACACTACCGACACCATACCGGCTATCATTATGCCCACCATCTGCGAAGCGCAGAGCAAAGCCATCGACAGCACAAAAGGCAGCGGCTTTTCATCGCGGTTTTTGTATGTAACAGCCATCAGAAAGATAGCAAGCATCATAATGCAGTACGGGCGAGAAAGCACGCCATACTGATAAAAAATGAAATATGTAAACGGCAGAGCGCACCGCAAAAGTTTTGGAAACGGCGATCTGAATATCAGTAAAGACACCGCCGCACTGCATATCACGATATTGACAAATTTTAGAGAAAAAAGGTACGGCGCGCCAAGCTTTGCGAAAGGCACGAGCAACAAATGCCACAGCTGCGGGTGACCCTCCCAATGCGGTATCTTGAAAAGAATGTCTTTTATGCTCGCCGAGCGCGCTATCTGCCATGCCTGCGCTTCATCGAACCACGGTTCATGAAAATATGAAATAACGGATATGCCTACTATGTAGACAAGCATTACGATACATTCTATCCTGTATTTTTTTACAAAATCCGACAGCTTATTTTCTGACATTAAAAATTCTCTCCTATTCGTGGATATTTTTTACTATTATAACATATATCTCACGTAATTGCAAGCCCTAAATTCAATTTACTCTCTCAACTGTATACCCGTCCTTTTTCAGCAGCTCGGGTATGCCCTCATCGCCGACAAAGTGCGAAACACCGGCTATGAAAAACACTTGGTAGTCCTGCTCAAGATACTCTTTCGCCTTTTCAGCCATGATCTTGTTGCGGTCTACGACAAATTGCTGATAATATTTTTCCATTATCGGTTTTTCCTCGTCAGTCAGGCCGCTGTAATCATACGTCAGCTCGCAAAGGCGCTCGGTGTCGCCGGTTTTCCATGCTTCATACTGCTCTTCCAGCGCGGCGGCGCTTTGCTCTTTGGTAGTTGTGCAGTGCTTCTTTATCAGCAGCCCGATAACGTCCTCGGGCATACTGCTGTACATAGTGTCCTTAGCTTCATGGGTTTCTATGCTGAGATTTTCCTTGTCATCGCAGTTTGCGCTTATCTTAAGAACTCTGTCGATTCCGATAGTCGCGGAAAAATTGCCGCTGCTTTCGCCAAGAGCGTTTAACTGCTGGAAAACATACCACGGTGCATATTTGTCATAATCGCTAATGTCCATTCCGTTTTCAGAAAAGTAATTTTTCAGATCAGAATATTGTTCGTCAGTAAGGTGCTTTTTCAAACTGTCGCCTTTTTTTAGCGCAGGGTCGGGAGCGCTGCTCTCATAAAACGGGTCGGCGTCTACGTTATTTATCTCGCTCGCCAGCTTGTCGCAACCTCGGTAAGCCTGCTCTATGTATTCAGGCAGCGGGTAGCTTTCTTCTTTTTGAACGTGCATCGTGCCGAGCATATACATACTTTTTCCATTAGGCGCGGTGACCTGCCACATTGCCGGCGTGATGTCGGAAGTTTTTTCGCCGTCTTTAGCGAAAACGTCTATATTATCGGGGAGATTTGTGTTTTTCTTGAAATAAACAAGTGAATCGTTCTGCGGCATTTCGTCAAGGTCATTAACATTGTTGTTTATCAGATATGCGGTTCCTGCGCAAAGCGCCAAAACGCCGACGGCTATAATAGTTATTATCGTTTTTTTCATAAAAATATCCTTAAAAAAACATAAGCCCTGTTTTCACAGAGCTTATGTAATAATCTGTATTAGCCAGATAATTTCACTTATCAGTTAGGAAGCTGCAGAAATAGTGGAGCTGCCCTTAGTGATGGTGAAGTTGCTGATAGTCTCATGAGAAGTCTCAGACTTCCAAGAATCCCAAGATACAGCGTCAGGATATCTACCAACCATTTCGTCGGAAGTATTCTTAGCCCAAAGTACAACGTAAGAAGCCTGACCGCTGATAGTAGCCTTAGCTACCTTAAAGCATCCAGCCTCGTCGCCGTTCTCTCTAAGAGCTGCAGCAATCTTCTCTGCACCGGCATCAGCCGCGCTAGCTTTTGCATCATATACAGTGCCTGCAGTTATCTTCCACTTAGAAGCGTCAGTTTCTGCAGTCAGAACTGCGGAAAGTGCATAACCATTGGTCTCAGCGTCTGCTACGTTCTCTGCAACAGCATTGTAAGCGGTCTTAGCGTTTGAGTTTGCGGTCTTAAGTCTGGACTTCTTAACGTAGTTAAGCATCGAAGGAACCAGAATAGCTGCCAGTACGCCGATAATGGCAATAACTACTACAAGTTCAACCAGAGTAAAACCTTTCTGTGTCTTTTTCATAGAAAAATCCCTCCATAAAAATATTTGTTTTATAAAGCACCGCAGCCGAACTGCCGCGGAAAGCTTACTTTATGTACCGCTTTCGGCTCACATCTCTTTGTGCCCCTCAGCGTAATTACATTATACACCGCCTTCTCCGATTTGTCAATAAGTTTTCACAAATTTTTTTGAAATTTGTGCAATATAACAAATCGCTTGTCTGCATTTTAGCAGTTTGAACAAACTGTAAACCACAGACCCCCTTTTCGGAGCGGAAGTATAATCCAACTGAAACATTTTCAAGCCGCGCGACCTGCATTTTGCTGCATGTCCGCACGCTCTTTATGTCCTTCAGCGTAATTTATTATATCTTAAAACAAATTATTTGTCAATAGGTGCGAAACAATTTTGTTGATTTACACAAATTATTTGTTCATAAATCCCCTTGCAATATTAAATGTGACACATATGTGAACAGCAATGCTGCTATTCGTTATCGGGAATATGGCGAATTACCTCGCGGTGTATCTTTATCATAAAGAAAATGCTGGCGGAAAGCGACATTATCTCGGCTATCGGGAACGACCACCAAACCATGTCGGGGTTGCCGGTCTTTGCAAGCAGGAACGCCGCGGGCACGAGCACCACAAGCTGGCGGGCAATGGATATTATCATAGAATTTATCGGGTGTCCCAGTGACTGGAACGCCGAACTGAATACGATGGCAACGCCTGCGAATATGAACGAAACGCTGATTATCCTAAGCGCGGGCACGCCCCAGCGCAGCATCTCGTCGTTCGCTTTGAATATCTCAAGCATCTGTGCGGGGAATACCTGCATCAGCAGCAGACCCAGCAGCATTATCGTTGTCGCGAAAAGTGCGGAGATCTTTATCGTCTTTACAAGGCGGGTGCGCTTGCCTGCGCCGTAGTTGTACGAGATTATCGGCACGGTGCCGTTGTTAAGACCGAATACGGGCATGAAAATGAAGCTCTGGAGCTTGAAATACGCGCCGAGCACCGATTGCAGAGTGTCTTTCAGCGCGCCGAAACCTGCCAGTATGAGGTTCAGCAGGAATGTCATTACAGAGGTTACCGAAGCCATTATGATCGAGGGCACGCCTATCGCGTAAATGCTCTTTACAAATTTTCCCTCGGGGCGGAAACCGCGCATATTTAGGTTTATCTCGTGGTTGCGGGTGACGTTGAGATATATGCCGAACAGCGCGCCGCATATCTGTCCCACAACCGTTGCGACCGCCGCGCCCGCAACGCCCATTTTCGGGAACGGGCCAATTCCGAATATCAGTATCGGGTCGAGCACGATGTTGATGATTGCGCCAAGCCCCTGCGTGAACATCGAGAGTACGGTCTTGCCGGTGGATTGCAGCAGACGTTCGTTCATTATCTGCATAAACGAGCCGACGCTCAGCCCGCCCGCGATGTAGAGGTACTGTTCGCCGTAGCGGATAGTAGCGGCGACGTCGGTCTGCGCGCGGAAGTATACCTTAGTAAAGCAGAGGGTCACAGCGAGGAAAGCGAGGTAGCTGCATACGGCGAGGAAAATTCCGTGCCGCGCGAACTTGTTCGCCTTTTCAAACTTCTTTTCGCCCAGCGCGCGGGCGAGGTTCGCGTTTACGCCTACGCCCGTGCCCACGCCGACGGCAATCATCAGGTTTTGCAGCGGGAAAGCGAGCGAAACGCCTGTAAAAGCGTTCTGGTTTATCTGAGAAACGAATAGGCTGTCCACGATATTATAAAGCGCCTGCACCAGCATAGACACCATCATAGGCAGCGACATTGAGAAAACGAGTTTGCCGACGGGCAGCACACCCATCTTATTTTCCTTAACGGGAGCGGCGCTTTCAGCATTTTCGGTCTTTTCAAGCTCTGCAGTATTCATACAAATTCCTCCTTTTTACAATCACATCTTACATATACATTTTTAAACACATACAAATTTAATTTTACCACACGACTATTACCTGCGTATTAAGAATGTATGTATCGGCGGAGAAATTATCGTTCGGGCAGAAAAACAGCCGCTCCAAAGAATAGAGCGGCGGCATTTGACAAAACCCGACAAATATGTTACAATGGATACAAGGCGTACTGCACAAAAACGGTAGGCCTGAAGGCAGAACATCGCAAAAATTTCACACACCTTGCTTGCGTTTTTGCGTAGCCAAAACAATTTTCCGCCATAGCGCCCTAAAACTCCTTGACTAACGCGAGTTAGCCTGCGTCGCTTTAGAACGCTCTGACGAAAAATCTGACTGCGCAATTCGTATAAAATTTCTGCGATATTCTGCCTTCAAATCTTCCTCCAGAGATGGAGGTGAGCAAGTATGAGCGTGGCAGATATAGTAGCGATACTTACCTTAGTCATTAACATAGTCGATCTAATCCTCGACATTTGCGATAAAAAAAGAAAGTAACCGCCCAACTTCCCAAAGGGCGATTACTTTTTAATTAAAACCCTATTGGAGGAGAACCGCTTATCGCAGTGCGCCTCTTGTTATCTTAATTATACCACGCCGAACGCCGTTTGTCAAGCCGTGCAAACATAAATTTGACAAAACCCGACAAATATGTTACAATAGACACAAGGCGTACT